>Ga0302271_10003836_pt1 | contig 12366 bp, 5 predicted proteins | sample III_Bog_N1_1_FD_198767 | JGI IMG/M metagenome (GOLD analysis project Ga0302271, IMG submission 198767) | Peat permafrost microbial communities from Stordalen Mire near Abisko, Sweden - III_Bog_N1_1 | ecosystem: Environmental > Terrestrial > Soil > Wetlands > Peat | place: Sweden: Abisko... | reverse complement strand
ATACATACCTGAGCCTATGACAGCATCTGCAGCATCTCTTGATTTTGCATAATCACCTTTTTGAAGATAAACTCTTGCCAATAATGCATTTGCGGCGCCACTGGAAGCATATACCCCATTATCTTCAGGTAATTTTGAAGCAGCAGTTTGAAGATCAGTAATCACTTGATTATAAACCTCATCAACAGTGTTTCGTCCAACGTAGGTGCTTTCGATTGGAAGTTTTGTTGGCGTAAGAATCAGAGGTACCCCCATTTGGTTATTAGCAACTCCGAATTGGTATTGATCAGCAAAAAAGCGTACCAGGTCAAAATACATAAGACTTCGAAGGAAGAGAGCTTCTCCCTGAACCCTGTCCCTATCGGCTGAATTTACTACATTAAGCGCTGTAAGTATATTATTTACAGAATTAATAACTGCATAGCTATCTCTCCATTGAACTTCAACTTCGGAGTTGGTAGTCAATATAGTCTTTAGAAATAACTGACGTGGATCAATATAGGTACCTACCCATCTGATCTCCCCATCGCCTCCAAGCAATTCTGCGTTTCTTAGAAGATTACCGCCGTAGATCCCGGGTAGGGCAAACTGAGAATAGGCACCCAGAAGAACACCTTTGACGTTCTCATCCGTTGTAAGAGCAATGCTTTCATTTACACTCTGAGAAGGTTGAAGATCGAGATATTTGTCGCATCCTGTAAATAAACCACAGAGGACAATTGTTGATATTATTGAAATTAATCTATTCATCGTTTCTGATTTTTTATGTTATTATAACCCGATAGTAATACCGAAGACAATGGACCTGGGTTGCGGAGCTGAATAAAAATCACACCCTGAAGTAATATTATCATTCAGAAAATCAGTTGAAACTTCCGGGTCCCATCCTTTGTATTTTGTGAATGTAAGCAAGTTCTGACTTTGTATATATACCCTCATCCTGTCTAGCTTTGCCCTGCTTATCAACTTTTTTGGTAATTCATAACTTATCATTAGGCTGCGTAATTTCACATACGATCCATCAGACAGGTACCTGCTATTCCGGCTTTGATCACCATTGTCATAATAAAACCTTGCCTGTGGAATGTCTGTTTTATCACCGGGTTTTTTCCAACTTGCCAGTTGGGATTCGAGCTGGTTGTCGAACCACACTCCATTAGCCCCCATCCACTGGTCACCGATGAGATGGATCTTATTTCCCGTTACTCCCTGGAAAGTGAAGGAAAGTTCAAATCCCTTAAATGCAAAGGTGTTGGTTATGGCTCCGATCAGGTTAGGAGTCGGACTTCCGAGTACAACAAAATTTGCATCGTTGAAGTTATTTGTTGTAGTAGTATGGTCAGTTACTTTACCTGTTGCATCCTTTGTATTTACATACCACAAAGCGTCACCATTTGTAGGATCAACACCGGCATACTGTGCTCCATAGAAAACTCCGATCGGCTCACCTACCTTTACAACATTCATATAACGGGCACTACCCTGATCTATAATTGTTTGTCCTCCGAGATTCGTAACCTCATTCTTATTCTTTGAAAAATTAAAATTTGTACTCCAGGTAAATTTCCCGGTAAGGTTATTTGTGTTAAGTACAAACTCAAATCCTTTGTTCTGAACTGATCCGATATTCTGTAATCGTATAGAGTATCCCGACGTTTCGGGTACAGGTACATCGAGTAAAAGATCTCTGGTCTTCTTGATGTAATAATCAATCTCACCCGAGATCCGGTTTTTGAAGAATCCATAATCAAGTCCAAAATCAATCTGTCGTGTAGATTCCCAGCCAAGATCAGGGTTCGGAAGCTGATCAGGTGCAATGCCGCCCAGACCGTTATACCTGTCTACTCCATAAAGACCCAGATGTCCAAAGTTTCCAATACCCGCATTACCTGTCAAACCATAGCTTGATCTGAGCTTAAGAAAACTTAAGAAAGTGCTGGTTGATAAAAAACTTTCCTTGGTTATTACCCATCCGAGAGAGGCGGCCGGGAAAAAACCGTACCTGTTATTCTTACCAAACCTGGAAGAACCGTCTATACGTCCTGAAATTGTAAGAAGGTATTTGGCTTTGTAATCAAAGTTAATCCTTGAGAAATAGGAGAGAAAACTGTATTTTGTGAGTGTCGAAGTCCCTGCAGTTATCAACCCGGCACTTGCAAGAGTTTTCAGTTCATCAAGCGGAAATTGCTCACCTTCAGCCCTGGCATTATCTACAATAGTATATTGAAATTCTGTCCCGAGAACTGCACTTAAACTAAAATCACCAATACTCTTCAGGAAATCAAAATAAGACTTAGATGTAATGTTCTGATTTTGAGCATAGTTTGCAAATCCATATCCATTCACCCCTTGACCGGTATCAGTAAGTTTACCATATCTGGCATTCTCTTTCAGGTTATAAAGATCAAAACCAAATTCATTTCTCCATTTAAGTCCGTCCAATATATTGAAAGTCAGATATCCATTTGCTATCGTCCTGTATTCCAGAATATCTCTCGAAGCATCCACCACATCGATGAGGGGGTTGTAGTAGGTTGTTGTGGGTGTACTATACAATATTCCATTGAGATCTCTTGGAGGTGTGATCGGAGCCAGGGCAACCAGCTGCATCGGTGATGAAAAGGCATTATCAGCTGAAACCTGGTCAATTTTAGTACGGTTTAAACTTAAAGAAAATCCCAGATCGAGATATTTATTCACTTTGTTATCGATATTGAGCCTGGCTGCTATCTTTTCAATACCATTTGAGACAAGAATACCTTCACTGTTGTTATAGGAAAGACTGGTAAAATATTTTAATTTATCATTTCCTCCCTGGGCTGACATATCAGCTGAGAAAATTTTTCCTTTTTGAAATGCAAGATCCTGCCAGTTAGTATTCACTGCAAGTTTTGGGTCCGAGTAAGTTGCCCACCCTGAATATCTGGCAAAACGTCCACGAACGAATTCCAACCATGAATCAGAGTATTCGTCCGGATTATTTATCGGATCAATTCCATCGATCAGATCACTGTTATACGCAGCATCTTCAAAGTATTTTACATATTCTGTTGAATTCATGAATTTCCTCTTATGTGAAGCTTCATTAAAACCCGACTGAATAGTAAAATTCAGTTTTGTAGCTCCGCTGATCCCTTTCTTGGTTGTAATAATGACCACTCCATTTGCTCCCCTGGAACCATAAATTGCAGATGACGCTGCATCTTTAAGAATATCGATTGATTCTACATCGTTAAAGTTGATTGAAGTTAAGGGGTTAATAACAGCCCCTGAAAAGTTTAATGCCTCGGTAGTTAAAGGAATTCCATCTACTACGAACAGTGGCTGGTTAGTTGCTGTTATGGAGGATGATCCGCGAATCCTCATATTTGTAGTACCTGTCGATTTCCCGTTTACAGATTCGATGAATACCCCGGCTGTTTTCCCCTGAAGCGCCTGTTCAACAGTCGGAACAGGAATGTTTCTGAGTATCTCACCATCTACCTTTGAAATGCTTCCTGTAACTTTAGATTTAATCTGTGTCCCATATCCGACTACGACCACTTCGTTGACACCAACAAGGTCCATTTCCAGATTAACATCATAAACATTTGAAGCTCCAATAATAACCTCTTTGGTCTTCATGCCAACAAACCGGAATTCAAGCGTAGCTCCCTGCTGAATGCTGATCTGATATTTCCCGTCCATATCGGTGAGAGCTCCGTTTGAGGTTCCTTTAATAAGGATTGTAGCTCCAACTATGGGGAGATTATCTTCCGTACCTTTAACAGTACCTGTAATCGTTTTCTGCTGCGCAGTTGCCGATAGCAAAAACCCACAGAACAGAAAAAATAAAAATAGAAGTTTTCTCATAACTCTTAATTTAGGTTTAGTAAATGAACAAATGGAATCAACAATTTTTTACTGCTAATAACGTAGGTTAGCGTTATAAAACAAATTTATAATCTTTTAATTTGAAAACTATAGTGTTTATTCAAAATAATCGAATTATTCTTTAAATCTAAAACCAAAGCACCAAAATTATTTAAATTCTCTATTTTCAGATACTAAATCAGCAAATTGCAGAATTGTCTTTACAATTCCGGTAAAGAACCTTATGGATTATTTTATCAATGACTATCCTGCCTGTCCGATCTTATGTCAATTTTAACTATTTTTGTGAACTGATATTACAAAATATTTAAAGTTCCCATCAATGGCAGGTTTTGCACACTTACACGTTCATACTCAATACTCTATACTAGATGGGGCTTCCAATATCCCATTGCTGATCGATAAGGTTAAAACTCTGGGAATGGAAGCAATTGCCATCACCGATCATGGGAACATGTTCGGTGTTAAGGAATTCCATAACACTGCAACCAAAAAGGGAATAAAGCCAATAATCGGATGTGAGATTTATGTTGCAAAAAGATCCATTGAAGATGTCAGTGGGAAAGAGGACCGCTCCGGTGATCATCTTATTCTACTTGCTAAAAACCTTAAAGGATATAAAAATCTTATCAAACTGGTCTCAATTGCCTGGATCAAAGGTTTTTACTATAAACCACGCATAGATAAAGAACTATTAATCAAATATAAGGATGGACTTATAGCTTCATCTGCCTGTCTGGCAGGAGAAGTTCAGGATGAAATACTTAACGGTACGATGTCAGGTGCAGAAGCATCGTTGAAGAGTTATCTTGACATCTTTGGTGAAGATTTTTATCTCGAGATTCAAAGGCATGAGACTTATGATCCCGATGCGGACAGATCAGCGTTTCCCCTTCAGCAAAAAGTTATCGAAGCCTTCAAAAAGCTCTCTGTTAAGTATAACGTTCGCCTGATTGCAACAAATGATGTCCATTTTATAAATGCTGAGGATGCTGAAGCTCACGACAGGCTGATTTGCATTAATACGGCAAAAGATATTGACGATCCCAACAGGTTAAGATATTCAAAACAGGAATATCTTAAGAGTGAAGAGGATATGAGGACCATCTTCGCTGATGTTCCTGAAGCAATAGATAATGTTACAGGACTTGTTGCTAAAATTGAAAAGTACAAGCTCGACCACGAGCCTATTATGCCTGAATTTGAACTGCCTGAAGGTTATACCGACAAAGACCAGTATTTGAGATTCCTCACCTACAAAGGAGCGGAAAACAGGTGGGGAGTTTTGACAAACGAACAGATTGAACGGCTTGATTTTGAGCTGGAAACGATTGCCAAAATGGGATTTCCAGGTTACTTTCTTATAGTGCAGGATTTCCTTCGTGCTGCCAGGGAAATGGGTGTCTCTGTCGGACCCGGAAGAGGATCAGCTGCAGGATCGGCTGTTGCATACTGCCTTAGAATTACAGATATCGATCCAATTAAATATGGACTTCTCTTTGAACGATTTCTGAATTTCGACCGTATTTCAATGCCTGATATTGATATCGATTTCGATGAAGACGGAAGAGAGGCGGTACTCAGATATGTTGTTGATAAATATGGACACGATAAGGTTGCGCACATAATCACCTTTGGATCCATGGCTGCAAAAATGGCTATACGTGATGTTGCCAGAGTACAAAAGTTGCCGCTACAGGACGCAGACAGGCTTGCCAAGATGGTTCCGGAAAGACCAGGGATCACACTTAAAGCTGCATATGCTGAAGTACCGGAACTCGCCCGTGAGAGAGAATCTTCAAATAAACTGATCGCACAGACCCTTAAATATGCCGAGGTCCTCGAAGGTTCCGTAAGGCAAACAGGGGTACATGCCTGCGGAATAATAATCGGAAAAGACTCCCTTGATAATTATATCCCGCTCTGCACAGCAAAGGATACTGATCTGTATGCAACACAATACGATGGCAGCCATGTCGAATCAGTTGGTCTTCTTAAAATGGATTTTCTGGGCTTAAAAACGCTATCAATTATAAAAGATGCAATTGAAAATATTAAAAAGTCAAAAGGCATAGAGATTAACGTTGATACTATGCCTCTTGATGATAAGAAAACTTTTGAGCTATTCAGCAATGGAGAAACAACCGGGATATTCCAGTTTGAATCAACAGGGATGAAAAGATACCTGAGAGATCTGGAACCAAACCGGCTTGAAGATTTAATTGCCATGAATGCTCTCTACCGCCCGGGACCGATGGAATATATCCCGAAATTTATCCGGCGTAAACATGGTACCGAAAAGATTGACTACCCTATTCCTGTAATGGAAAAATATCTTGACGACACATATGGAATCACTGTTTACCAGGAACAGGTGATGTTGTTATCTCAGGAACTGGCAGGGTTTACGAAAGGTGAAGCTGACTCATTGAGAAAAGCCATGGGGAAAAAGAAACGCTCCATAATGGATGAAATGAAACTGAAGTTTCAGGAGGGGTGTTCGAAAAAAGGTTATGAAGTGGAAATTGTAAACAAGATATGGTCCGATTGGGAAGCCTTTGCACAATATGCTTTTAATAAATCACATTCAACATGTTATGCTCTCATTGCTTACCAGACAGGTTATCTGAAAGCTAATTTTCCGGCTGAATATATGGCTGCCGTACTCAGCCGGAATATAAGTGATATTAAAAAGATCACAACTTTTATGGATGAGTGCAGGAGAATGGGGATGGAAGTGCTCGGGCCCGATGTGAATGAAAGTAACGTGAAATTCACCGTTAATAAAGATGGAAATATAAGATTCGGACTGGGGGCAATAAAAGGTGTCGGCGAAAGTGCAGTTCTGCAACTAATTGATGAAAGGGAGAAGAATGGCTTCTATACCAATATCTATGATCTTGTTGAGAGAGTAAATCTTAACTCTCTTAATAAGAAAAACCTCGAAGCTATGGCAGTTGCAGGTACATTTGACTGTTTCCCTAAGATAATCAGGGCACAATATTTTTCGCTCGACACAAAAGGATCAAGCTTCATAGAAAGTATTATCCGGTACGGTAACAATTCCAGGATTGTGAGGACCTCAAATCAGCAGTCACTTTTTGGAGAAACGGGCGGATTTGATATGATAAAACCGGAGCCGGCATTTTGTCCCGACTGGCCAAAACTCGAAAAACTCAACAGGGAAAAAGAGGTAATAGGTATCTACCTCTCCTCTCATCCTCTCGATGATTTCAAACTGGAGATAAGTACTTTTACAACGGCAACACTGGCCGATCTGCAGAACCTGAGGGAATATCTCGACCGTGATGTTACTGTCGCAGGAATGGTAACGGATATAAAAACAGGTATCGGAAAAAACGGGAAACCTTATGGTTCATTTACTTTGCAGGATTATTCTGATTCCTTCCGTTTTATGTTATTTGACAAAGACTATATTGATAACAGCAAGTTCTTTATTGTTGGCTACTATCTTCTGGTAAAAGGGAGAGTACAGAAACGGAGGTACAAAGAGGAAGAAATTGAATTCAGGATAAAAACGATTAATCTGTTGTCAAGTGTCAAGGATGAACTTATTAAATCAGTTACTCTGAAAATCAACCCTGAAAATATCGATAATGAAATGATTAATAATCTGAAGAAACTTATCAATGAACACAAAGGCGATACCGAGCTTAAGTTTCTGTTCATGGATTCAGATGATAAAATTTCACTGCCCATGTTCTCCAGAACTTTCAGGATCAGGTTGAATAACGAGTTACTCACCTTTCTTGAAGATCATCCCGGAATAGATTTCAAAGTTAATTAGCTATCTTTGCAACCTGAATTTATTAAATTTATTTTCAAAATATAACATTATGGCAATAGAGGTAAATGATATAAACTTCGATGATCTGGTTATAAAATCTGACAAACCTGTCATGGTAGATTTTTGGGCTGAATGGTGCGGTCCATGCAGGATGGTTGCTCCGATTATGGAGGAGATTTCCCAGGAATATGAAGGGAAAGTCCTTGTGGTAAAATGCGATGTAGACAGCAGCCCTTCAGTTTCTGAAAAGTATAGTATCAGAAACATTCCTACGATACTTTTCTTCAAGGATGGTAAAATAGCTGACAAACAGGTTGGAGCAGTTCCAAAGAAAAACTTCGTTGCAAAACTAAATGCTCTTATTTAAAAAGTAACGTTACCTGATATAGCCGTTCGGGTAATCTCAAACGGCCTTTTTAATAATCTCCTATGACAGTTAGTGTTTTTGCATCATCGAGCAGCCGTATCGACAAAGATTATGCAACTGAAGCATCAAAACTTGGTTTACTCCTTGCGCAGGCTAAAATAGATGTTGTTTATGGAGGCGGTGGTATAGGATTGATGGGCAGACTTGCTGACGCGGTTCTTGAAAACGGAGGAAAGATTACCGGGGTAATTCCGTCATTCATGAAAGATGAAGGATGGGATCATTCGTTGGTAAGCGAAATGATAATCACCTCCGATATGGGAGAACGGAAGAAAAGGATGTTTGAAATGGCTGATGCAATAATCGCTCTGCCCGGAGGAGTTGGTACGCTTGAAGAACTGAGTGAAGCAATGACACTAAAGCAGCTCGGACTATATAAAGGACCTATCATAATTCTGAATACTCTGAACTTTTATAAATCATTTATTGATTTCCTCGAACACATGGTATCTGGTAATTTTCTCAGATATGAACATAAAGGGATGTGGGAAATTGCCTCGACTGTTGAGGAAGCGATGTCACTGCTTGGGAAGAGAGAGGGATGGCACCACGATCCCCGCAGTATTGCAAAAATCTAATTCTCAGGGATTTTTGTTCCAACAAAAAGTATATCATCTACCTGGTCAAGATCGCCTTTCCATGTCAGAATTTCTTTTTCCAGTCTGTCCTTCTGCTCATTAACGGGAAGATCGCATATTACGGACAATAGTTTTTTAACATTTGCCGATTTATATTTCTTGACATCTGCTGATCCGAACTGATCGGCATAACCGTCGGAAGTCATGTACACCATGTCTCCCGGCCGGATATCGACAATTTGATTGGTAAAGTTCTTCTTCTCATCCATTGTTGTCATTCCGATCGGGAATCTATCGCCCCTGTAAACAAATACTTCACCTTTTCTTACAAGATACATAGGATTAAACGCCCCTGCGAATTCGAGTGTGAAGTTCCTCTTGTTAAATGCTATAAGCGCAAGATCCATGCCATCGGTTATTGCTTTTTCATGACGTTGCAGAAGAGCCTTCATTACTTCGACATTGAGTTGGTCGATGATTGCAGAAGGACGCGTCAGACCATATTCCCTGACAACTTTATTCAGGGAGTTATGGCCGATAATTGACATAAAAGCTCCGGGAACTCCATGTCCTGTGCAGTCAACAACAGCTATGAACTGCCAGTCACCATTATCGTACATCCAGTAAAAGTCACCACTAACGATGTCTTTAGGCATGAACAGAACAAAAGTTTCCTGGAAGGTATCTTCCTTTGGAAGCATCGCCCTTTGAATTCGCTCAGCGTATCTTATGCTCGCAGTAATATCTCTGTTTTTCTCCTCGATTTCCACGCTTTTCTGAACTACCTCTTCAGTTCTTTCTTTTACCTTTTCTTCGAGAATCAATTTCTCTTTTATCAGGTTCTGTTCCCTGATTTTAATATACATCACTACAATGATGACAATTAATGCGAGTGTCGAAAGGATAAACCACCAGGTAAGATAAAAGGGTGGCCTGATAATGAAATGAAAGGAAACCGGTTTTTTGTTCCATATTCCCTGACTATTACTGGCTATTACATTGAACGTATATTTCCCGGGTTGCAACGCTGAATATATTGCTCTTGTCTGGTCAGTTACAGGTCGCCAGTCTTCGTCAGCGCCTTCAAGTTTCACCTTATATCTTACAACATCCGGATTTGTAAGACAAATGCTGTAATAGTTGAACAAAACAGATTTCTCGTCATAGCTTAATTTCAATCCAGGTGTCATTTCCTGCGGCTCATAATTCACACGCATACTCATAAGATGCGTCAGTGGTTCAAGATTCAGGTTTGGTGTTTCAGAAGGTTTCAGATGCGTGGCACCATTCGCCGTGCCAAACCACAAGTCTCCTTCAGGATCTTTAAAAACCGCGTTTGGCTTGGTTTCAATTCCGGTAAATCCGTTTCTTTCGGTGTAAGAAAAAATCCTTTTAGTTGCAGGGAAATATCTGTTTAACCCATTATTTGTACCAATATAAATACTGCCATCCACCCCTACCGATAGTAAATTTATTATATTTGAAAGAAGCCCGTCATTTTGTGTGACACTCAGAAGAATGGAATCATTTCTGAATGCTTTTAAACCCTCGCTTGTTCCAATCCATAAAACACCTTTGGCATCCATTACAAAAGTCTTAGGTATAACCCCCGATAATGCCGGAACCCTCTTAAAATCGTCTTTAGAAGAAGTATATTTAATTAGACCCGGCTTCCCGCCCATTTTCTCGGTTCCTATCCACATATCACCGTGAGGATCGCAATAGAGAGCAGTGATTCCGACTACAGTCAGGCTATCCAGAAGTGTGTATCTCTTGAAGTTTTGCTGATTAATAGTGCCAACAGCTACTCCCTCATTGGTTCCGACCCATAGATTATTATGGTTGTCAACTTCCAGTGCTTTTACCTGTCCATCGCGGTATAGTTGTGAGTTGATATATAGCTGTGCTTCAAATTTAGAAGTCTTCATGTTGTAAAGGATCACTCCTCCATCGTTCGATCCGATCCATAGGTTCCCATCTCTGTCCTCCCTGAAAAACCTGATGTCTTCGTAAAGTGAGTTATTCTTCCTGTTATAAAAAACAGTTTTTTTTTCAAGGCCCGGATAATAGCGTGATATGCCTGCATTTGTTCCAAACCATAATGCTCCTGTCATATCATGATAAATTGCATTGACATTAGGATCGGGGAGAATCTCTTTTTCATTGATTGTCTCAAAGGCATCACCTTTAAATATCGTAAGTCCGTTATCCTGATCTGCAATAAGAATGTTGCCCTCAACATCTTCAATTATATCATATATTTTAGAAGCTTTCAGTCCGTTGCTGTTATCAAACTTACTTAGTTTTTCGCCGTCAAAAAGTGCTATTCCTCCTCCCCATGTTCCTGCCCATATCCGACCCTTTCTATCCTCAAAAAAACAGCTGATTGTATTACTTGATATTCCGTATTTGATCAGATCATAATAAATCATCCTGCTTTCAGACATAATATACTTATATATGCCCCCATGATTAGTTCCAAACCATATATTGCCCTTTTTGTCTTCAAGTAAACAGGTCGTATTAAAATATGTTGTCATATGAGGCATCCGGTAGTTTTCAAATTTGGCCTCCCCTGGATTATATCGCCTCAGACCTACATCTGTAATACAGACAATTGACCCGTCATGGTAAACTACTGCCCCGTAAACCTGATCGCTTAAACCGTTTTTCCCTCTGAATTGCTTCCCTTTAATATGTTTAATATCTTTTACGGGGAATTCAGCCCTGATAGTTCCATCATTTGAAGAAGTAAACCATATTTTGTTTTTTATTTGAGCAATGCCCGTTATATCACCCGTGATCTTTATAGAGTCGAAAGCTGCCTGTTCAAATTTACTGCCGTTGAAAAGTGATATACCTCCGCCACTACGGTGCCCTAACCAGATATTTCCCAATGAATCTTCAAATATTGATGTTACCCCACCGGTAGCAAGGTTGTCGTGTGAAGTAAAATTTTCAAACTTCTTTCCGTCAAAACGTGAAAGACCGTTTGCAGTTCCAAGCCAGATATAGTCTTTTGAATCCTGAAGCAGAGTATATACTTTCTGTTCACTTAACCCTTGTTTGATACTGTAATTGTCAAAAAAATATTTCTGGGCCTGAGCTGGGAAAAACACAAATAATAAGAAACCCATTAGCCAGACAAGAAGTTTTGTCCGGCTCTTAAATAAGTTAATGGCTGACATATAAGAATCTATTTTGTAATAAAGAAGAATGTCCCCAGCATATCCTCCAATCCCTGGATCCTTCCAAATTTAGGTTTCTGCTGACCTTTATTATCTGACGCAACAGCAGCCGTGACCGATTTAACGATAGTTTCAATAGGAATGCAGGCATTTTTGTTATTCATAAGGGTATTGGCAAAGGTTGCTGTAAACTTTGAATTATCGGATGCCAGCTCATATGCTTCCCCTGCAGATGAGAAAACCTGTGCTGATTTTAAACCAGCCACCTGTGCATTATCACAGGTTGGAGCATCATTCGTAGCACGTGATGCAGAATAAAAACCGGGACCCGATTCACAGGCATCCGAAACAACAAGCGTATGAATAACGACATCACTATATCCCTGTAATCCGGCCTTTAACGAGTTGATATTAAAGTATGTAAACTCATCGTCGCGTTTTGCATCAACCGGTATCCAGTAACCTACATCATTGATATATTTGCCATGACCT
>Ga0302271_10003833_pt1 | contig 12375 bp, 11 predicted proteins | sample III_Bog_N1_1_FD_198767 | JGI IMG/M metagenome (GOLD analysis project Ga0302271, IMG submission 198767) | Peat permafrost microbial communities from Stordalen Mire near Abisko, Sweden - III_Bog_N1_1 | ecosystem: Environmental > Terrestrial > Soil > Wetlands > Peat | place: Sweden: Abisko... | reverse complement strand
GTGGGTTTAATAGAGTTGGTCAATTATGTGTTGCAAAAATTCGCAGCTCAGGGACCATCAGATAATGATATGTCGGTGTTTAGAGACCCTTCAGTATCATTGACTTATATGGGAATGGCTACGCTGATTTTAATTATTGCAGGTATTGTTGCCGGGTATATGCCTGCCCGTCGTGCGGTGCGTATTAAACCCATTGAAGCTATGAGGGAAGAGTAAAAAGCCCCCTAAATCCTCCATGGGGGGGACTTTGGAATCTGCAATCGCAAAGTAGATGCATGGTAACTCCGATTAAATTGACGGATTATTCCGTCAAAATTTGTGGACTAATTTGCGTTCTCAGATTCAATCGTACATCGTAAATAAAAAAATTGTAAATATAAAATATGTTCGATTTAGATCGCTGGCAAGAAATCTGGCACACCATCACTCACAACAAAGGGAGAAGTGTATTGACCGCTTTCGGCGTGTTTTGGGGTATGTTTATGCTCGTGGCCATGGTGGGTGCAGGTTCTGCACTTAAACATGGCATCGATTCTACCATTGATGGTTTTGCTACCAACTCTTGTTTTACTTACGATCAAACCACTACCGAACCTTACAAAGGTTTCAGAAAAGGACGGAGCTGGACTATTCAGAACGAAGATATTCCATTACTATTGAATAGCATTCCAGAAATTCAATACCTTGCACCTGTTTTATTTGGAGGACAAGATGCCAATAATGTGGTGCGGGGCGACAAAGCAGGAACCTATAGCATTAAAGGTAATTATCCTAGCTATAATCTGATTGAGGAAAATAAGCTGGTGTATGGACGTTACATCAACGATATTGATATTACTGAAAAACGAAAAGTGTGTGTGATTGGCGAACGGGTGAATGAGGTTCTTTTCGGTAAAAATGTAAATCCTGTAGGAAAAAATATTAAAGTGAAAGGTATTTATTTTCAGGTAGTTGGAGTTGCCCGCAGTGTGTCGCAGATAAATATTGGAGGACGGGGCGAAGAGTCTGTAATTTTGCCGTTCACCACTATGCAACAGGCTTTCAATATGGGAAACCGTGTTCATTTTCTTGCCACTACAGCCATGCCGAGAGTAAAAGTGAAAGTGATTGAAACCAGAATTAAAGAGGTGTTGAAGAAGAAGCACGATATTGCTCCGACCGATATGGCCGCAGTAGATATTTTCAATATTGAAGAAAAATTTACCATGTTTCTGTATCTTGGAATAGGTATTGCAGCTTTGATCTGGATTGTAGGTAGCGGCACTTTGCTTGCGGGAGGGATCGGTGTGAGCAATATTATGCTGGTAACCGTGCGCGAACGGACAAAAGAGATTGGCATAAAACGGGCTTTAGGAGCCACCCCGAGCTCTATTACCACTCAGATTATCAGCGAAAGTATTGTGCTTACATTGATTGCGGGCATATCAGGACTTATGTTTGGTGTAGGTATACTTACGGCAGTCGGATATGCATTAGAGAATGGAGCGAAACTGTATAATACGATGGAAATTGTTTTAGGAATAATTGAACTCGTTATTTTGGTCGTTTCAATATTTGGAATTGTATATAAATTTCTGAAAAACAGGCAGGTAATTGTAGTAAATTTGGTGTTTATTGTTGTTGGTTACGGTCTGCTTCAATTGATTGATCTTTTGAAGGGAGATGGTGATAATTTTTTTAAGAATCCACAGATAAGTTTCGAGGTGGCTGTTATTTCATTATTTGTTTTATTGATTATAGGCGTATTAGCAGGGTTGATTCCGGCAAATCGCGCCATGACCATCAAGCCGATTGAGGCAATAAGGGAAGAATAGAGGAGAGTGTGTACGGATAGAGTTGAATCGTGTAATCGTTTAATAGATAAATTATTCTCAGATGAAAAAATTTTTGAAAATCTTTTTGTTGGTTTTATTGGCATTTGTAGTGCTTGGAACTTTTTTCTTTTTGTGGAAAAAAGCCCAACCGGTAGTAAAAAAGTACGAAATATCGGAAGTTACCATCGGGGATATTTCGAAACGGATTGTGGCTACCGGTAAGGTATCACCACGAAATGAAATTTTGATTAAACCTCAAATGTCGGGAATTATTGCCGAGGTGTATAAGCAAGCCGGCGATAGAGTTTCGATAGGCGATATTATTGCCAAAATCAAGGTCATTCCCGATATGGTAAGCCTTAGCAGTGCCGAGTCGCGTGTGTCGCGCGCACAAATCAATTTCGACCAATCGAAGATGAATGTTGAACGAGACACGAAGTTGCTGAATGACAAGGTAATATCAAAAGAGGAATTTGACAAATCACGACTTCAGTTCGATAACGACAAGCAGGAACTTGCTGCGGCTAAAGATAACCTGAGTTTGGTGCGCGATGGGATTACAAGTAATAAATCGCAGTTTAGCAATACATTAGTGCGCTCTACCATTAATGGAACAATTCTCGATGTGCCGGTTAAAGTAGGAAACTCGGTGATTCAGTCCAATAATTTTAATGATGGAACTACCATTGCCACGGTTGCCAATATGAACGATATGCTTTTTGTGGGTAAACTTGACGAAACCGAAGTGGGCAAACTCAAAGTGGGTATGCCGATGGATATTACTGTGGGTGCTATGCAAGACCAAAAACTGACGGCTACTTTGGAATATATTTCACCAAAAGGAACGGAAGAAAATGGTGCGATTATGTTTGAAATGAAAGCTGCTGTGAAAATTCCGAGTTCGGTATTTGTGCGTGCAGGTTATAGTGCCAATGCCGATATTCTGTTGAATAAACTCGACAAAGTGCAGACATTACCCGAAAATTGTATCGAATTCAGTGGGGATACTTCGTATGTGTACGTGCTCAAAACGAAAAACCCACAGGTATTTGATAAAAGAAAGGTAAAAGTGGGAATGTCGGATGGCATCAAAATTGAAGTCAAAAGCGGTTTACAAGCCAAAGATAAAGTGCGGGGAGCCGAAATTGTGGAAAAGAAAAAAGAAAAGAAAGAGGAAAAATAAAGTGTTAATTTGAAAATGAAAGTTTTTTTCAAAAGCAAATATTCAATCACGGTTTTGGCATTCTATCATTCTTTATAAACAATACTTTTATGATGAAGAAAATTATATTTATCACGTTGCTTTTTATTCCATTATGCGGTTTTGCACAACAGAAATGGACCTTGCAGCAATGTGTGGACACAGCTCTGGTTCACAACTGGAACGTAAAAAAATATGACTTGTCGTCGCAATCAAAAAAAATATCATACGACCAGTCACGGCAGAATCTCTTGCCAAGTGTAAATGCTTCTGTGGGTCAGAATTTTAACTATGGCCGTTCGCTGACTGTGAACAATGTGTATGAAAGCACCAACTCAAAACAAACCTCGTTGGGCGTTTCGGCTAATGTTACCCTGTTCGACGGATTGAAAATGAAGTATAACATCGAAGCACGAAATGCCGATTTGAAAGCGTCGTATTCCGAAAAACAGCTGCAACAAGACAATGTGAAGGTGAATGTGTCGCAGGCATACCTTCAAGTGCTGCTCGACAAGGAGTTACTCCGCATTGCTAACGACCAACTTGCATTGACACAATCGAAAATTGAGATGCAAAAATCGTTGGTGGCAAATGGAAAATTGGCCGAAGGCGAAGTCTATTCGTTGCAGGCGCAAGCCGGTAAAGAGGAGTTAAACCGTACGCGTGCCGACAATACCCTGAAACTTGATTTGCTGATACTCGCACAAATAATGGTGGTGAATGTGGAGAATTTTGATGTGGATGTTCCGGAAAATTTTCCCGAACAGGAGTTGCAGTTGATTTCGGCCGAAGCCATCTATTTGAGTGCAATCACCCATCGTCCGGAAATAAAAGGAGCCGAATACCGTTTGCTGAGCAGCCAGAAAGATGTGTTGGTAAACAAGGCAACAGCTTATCCGACACTGAGTTTTGGGGCTAATACAGGTTCAGGATATTACAATATGAGCAATAATTTAAACAGTCCATTTAGTGATCAACTCAAAAACAACTGGAGTTCTTCGCTTGGATTCACCTTGTCAATTCCGATTTTTAATAAATTTCAGATACACAATTCGGTGAAACAGGCTCAATTAGCTGTCGAAAGCAGCAAGGTGGATTTGTCGATGGCGAAGGACGATTTGAAGAAAAGCATTCAGCAAGCCTATTTCAATGCAGTGGCTGCAAAAGCCCGTTGGGAAGCCGCACAAAAGTCGGAAGTGGCTGCAAAAGAGGCTTATCGCTTTGCTAACCAAAAGTATGAATCGGGTAGGGCATCTTTGTACGACCTCTATCAGGCAAAAAGTGACCTCACTCAGGTACTCAGCGAAAAGTCGCAAGCCAAATTTGAGTATATATTCAGAATGAAGTTACTGGAATTGCTGAAGTAATTATTTTGGTATTTAGTTTTTTGTCGGCAGTACACTGTAAATTTGTAGAAAAGCGAATTTACCGAGTACTGCTGACTGTTTACTATGTGTTTGCAGCTTGCATGGCTTTCTCTTTTTCCGTACCTTTGCGTAAAATTTCAACGCAATGCAAAAACCCTCCATACCCAAAGGAACGCGCGATTTTTCACCCGAAGAGATGGCGAATCGTAACTATATTTTCAATACCATTAAGTCTGTTTTTCAACTATTTGGCTTCCGTCAGATAGAGACTCCCGCCATGGAGAATCTCTCTACCTTGATGGGAAAATATGGCGAAGAGGGAGATAAATTGTTGTTCAAAATTCTCAATTCGGGCGATTTTGCCGGCGGAGTGAATGATGAAGAGTGGGTGGCAAAAAGCAGTGTAAAACTTACCTCAAAGATTTCCGAAAAAGGTCTTCGTTATGATCTTACCGTACCATTTGCCCGCTACGTGGTGCAGCATCGCGACCAGATAATCTTTCCTTTCAAACGTTTTCAGATTCAGCCCGTGTGGCGTGCCGACCGTCCACAAAAAGGGCGTTATCGCGAGTTTTACCAATGCGATGCCGATGTGGTGGGCAGCGATTCGCTGGTGAACGAAGCCGAACTGTTGCAACTGATTGATGAGGTGTTTCATCGCCTGAAAATCAATGTGACCATTAAGCTCAATAACCGCAAAATATTAGCCGGTATTGCCGAAATCATCGGGCAGGCCGATAAGATTATCGACATCACTGTGGCCATTGACAAATTAGATAAAATAGGCCTTGAAAATGTCAATAAAGAGTTGAGCGAAAAGGGAATACCGCAAGAGGCTATTGACCGACTGGAACCTGTTTTGCTCCTGCAAGGCAGTAATACCGAAAAGCTTGCTACTCTGAAAACCGTGTTGGCAGCATCCGAAATAGGATTGAAAGGAGTGGAAGAACTGGAAACTATTTTCAATCTTGTTGATTTGACAAAAATATCCACGAAAATTGAACTTGACCTTACCTTAGCGCGTGGATTGAACTATTACACCGGTGCAATTATTGAAGTGAAAGCCAATGATGCACAAATGGGAAGTATCAGTGGTGGAGGGCGTTACGACAATCTCACCGGTGTGTTTGGCATGGACGGTGTATCGGGTGTGGGCATCTCTTTTGGTGCTGACCGCATCTATGATGTATTGCTTCAACTAAACGCTTTTCCGGCCTCTACCGAAGAAAATACCCGCTTGCTTTTCCTCAATTTTGGAGAAAAAGAGCAGTGTTTCTGCCTGCCTTTGCTCAAAGCTGTACGCGAAGCAGGAATCAATGCCGAAATATATCCCGAAGCCGCTAAAATCAAAAAGCAGATGAGCTATGCCGACAGCAAAGGCATTCCCTTTGTGGCCATTGTGGGAGAGAATGAGCTGAATGCCAATGCGGTGACATTGAAGAACATGCAAAGCGGCGAGCAAACGTTGGTTCCGGTAGAAGAATTAATTGGAAAATTTTGAATTCTTTATCAGATTAATCAAAAATATTTAAGGATAGCAATTTGCTATCCTTTTTTTGTAGCTTTGCGTTATTAATTAGGTGAATTATTAATATATAGGATGAAATTATTCGACAAACGAGCTGAACGAATTGGATGGCTATCTTTGATTGCGTCAATTCCTTTTTGTTTTTTTCTCTTATGGGAACAAATGGGAAAAATTGAAATGACAGAAGTTTTAATTGTTCTTTTTGTATTTCTAATGGGAATTGGAATATTATATCTTGTAAAATGGTACTCAAATAAATAGATTATGGAAATAGCAATTGGAATTATCAACATTATTGCCGGGATTTATGTTACTCTATTGGGTTTTAAAGTTTTAAATCCGTTTAAAGGTAAAAATGAGCCTGAAAAAGAAGCTTTGTGGTATAAGAAATTTGAAAAATTTTTCAAATTTGGAGGAATTTTAATTATATTTTGTGGTTTCTTAATTCTGTTATTAGAGTTAAGGCCATACTTGTAATTTGAACTGCTTTTTATTTTGTAGCTGATTATAAGGTCTGATATATTTCATACCTACGGCACTTGTCTTTGTGGGTGCTGGATATTTACTATAAACATTACGTGCCTGATGGCACTAATCTTAGCATTCAAAGACCATTTGAAACAAAAGCAATGTGTTTGCTGTCATAGAGTTACTTTAGTCCCATAGGGACGGTATGTTTATAGGATAATTGAATTCTAGTTTGAAAAAAAGTCCCATCGGGACGACATTAAATATACAATTAAAATACGGTGACATATTAATAGATTGATATGGCTAATTCTTACACTCAAATATACATTCATGCTGTGTTTGCAGTGAAATATCGAGATAAAGTAATCGATAAATTATGGAAAGAAGAATTGAGCAAATACATTTCGGGTATTGTACAAAACAATGGACACAAAATGCTTTCTATTAATGGTGTATCAGATCATCTTCATATTTTTATCGGTATGAAGCCTCAACAATCAGTATCTGCCTTGATACAAGATGTAAAAGCAAATTCATCAAAGTGGATTAACGAGAATAAGTTTGTGATGGGTCATTTTGCATGGCAGGAAGGTTTTAGTGCATTTTCTTATGCTCATTCTCAATTAGATAATGTAATTCAGTATATTTGTAATCAAGAAGAACATCATCGAAAAAGGAGTTTTAAAGAAGAATATCTTGATTTATTACGAAAATTCGATATAGATTTTAATGAAGCTTATATATATGATTTCTTTTATTAGAATCATATTTTGTGCCTACGGCACTTGGATTGGAATGTGCCGAATATTTGCTATAAACATTACGTGCCTGACGGCACTGATCTTTGCAATTAAAGAATATTTGAAATAAAGCAATATGTTTACTATCATATAATTACTATAGTCCCAGAGGGACGAGATGTTTATAGAAAGGATTAGTTTTCATTGAAATAAGTCCTGTAGGGACGATATATATTAAAAATATCACATTCACATAAAATACACATTATGAAAATCAAATTTATTGGTGCTGCACGCGAAGTAACCGGCAGCAAACACCTGATTACGACTAAAGACGGAACTCGAATCTTGCTTGATTGCGGAATGTTTCAGGGTAAGGGGATGGCAACTGATGCCATGAACCGTAATCTCGGTTTCGACCCCGCTACAATTGATTATCTGATTCTCTCTCATGCACATATTGACCATTCTGGATTGATTCCGTATCTCTATAAGGGTGGGTTTCGCGGTTCGGTAATCTGTACTTCCGGCACGCGCGACTTATGTTCCATTATGTTGGCCGATAGCGGTCATATTCAGGAATTGGATATGAAATGGTTCAATAAAAAACGCGATAAGCAAGGTTTGCCACCCATTGAACCTATCTATAGCGACATAGATGCTGAAAAGTGTATGGATCTTTTTATCAGTGTGGCTTACGACCGCCGTTTTTATATCAACAACAAAAAAAACAGTAATAATACCATCAATGTGAAATTTACAAATAGTGGCCACATGATGGGCAGCGCAGTGGTGAATCTCGAAATTGTGGAAGATGGTAAAACAGTGCATATTGCCTACACAGGCGACATTGGCCGTCCGCACAATAAGATTATACATCCACCGGTTGCCTTTCCACAATGCGACTATCTGATTACCGAATCGACCTATGGCGATCGTTTGCATCAAGCAGAAAAAGAGTCGGAAGAGGAATTGCTGCAAATAATTACCGAAACCTGTGTCACACGAGGTGGCAAACTAATTATCCCTTCGTTTGCTATCGGACGTACGCAAGAGATTGTGTTTGTGCTCAATAAACTTTATAATGATGGGAAATTGCCAAAAATAGATGTCTTTGTCGATAGCCCGCTTTCGGTCAATGCCACCGATATTTTCCGTTTGCATCCCGAGTGTATGAATGATGAAGTGAATGCAGTGCTGAAAACCGATCCTGACCCGTTTGGATTTAATTTGCTCCATTATATCAAAGATGTGAATGAATCAAAGAAACTGAACGACTTTAAGAAACCGTGTATTATCATTTCTTCATCGGGCATGTTGGAAGCCGGGCGTATCAAGCACCATGTGGCCAATAATGTATCTGACGCCAGGAATACAATTTTGATGGTGGGTTATTGCTCTCCGACCTCTTTGGGTGCACGTATCCAACAACCGGGTTTGAGGGAGATTTCTATCTTTGGTGAAATACATGCTGTTAATGCAAAAATATCCAAGATTGAAGCTTTCTCCGGTCATGGCGATTATAGCGAAATGCTGTCGTTTATTTCGTGTCAGGACAAAACTCAGTTGAAAAAAACATTCCTTGTGCATGGTGAATACAAAACTCAGCTTTTCTACAAAGATATTTTGGGAAAAGCAGGATTTCAGAATATTGAAATCCCGGCTTCGGGCGACGAGTTTGATTTATAAATTGTACTCTTTAAAACAAAATTGCCGGACAACATGTGCCGGCTTTTTGTTTTTTAAAAGTTTGTCATTAGGCTACAATGCAAACATTTACTACCTTTGCCACCAGCTGTCAGACCTATATGACAGACAAGAAAACACTATACAATTATGAGTTTCATACGGGTTCTTCTTGCTATATTCTTTCCTCCGCTTGCCGTACTCGACAAGGGTTGCGGCAGTGTGTTGATTGTGCTTCTTCTCACCTTGTGTGGCTGGGTGCCCGGTGTGATTGCTGCGTTGGTAATTTTGAATAAAAATTGAAGTCTTACCTTCTTTTATTTATTGGCATACAGCATTATAGCTTCTCCATCGTGGTCGGCTGTGGTCGAGCAATCGTCATCTACGCGATTTGCCAAATTGTAACGTCCCATAATTTTATAGACATTTCGTTTGGCCAGTTTCTGACAAAAATCATTTCGGGCAATGGTAAAGGAGCGAAACGAGTGATGTATTCTGCCTAATAAACGGAATGATTCGCGGCTAAATGCAGCTACAAATATATATTTTCCATCATAGTAAGCCGGTCCCATTATTCGACCATGATTATTGGTTTTGATGAAAATTTTGTTGGAAAATGCCACCTTCTTCTGTGCGGTAATTTGTGCAAAGAGCGTCGAATCTATCTGCCCGAAATAGCCGCACGAGTGACCATGTTTAGCTTTGTACCCCTGTTTTTTACATTCTGTTGTCAGTTTTTGGATAGCTTGTTCCCTGCTTTGCGAATGTTCATCAATTATCACCACATTAATGGGTTCGAGCAATTGCTTATTTTTATATTTCTTGCCAAGCCAGTCAGCAGGTGTTCCCCCATCTCGTTCAAGCCATTTGCCTATAGGAGGTAATTTTATGTCCTGATTGGCATCTTGGGCATTTGCAATATGAATACCAAGGAAGAATAAAATAAAAATGACTGTCAGTTTCAACATGAATTATTTGTTTTGCTATTTGATTGTTTTTGGGCTATCAGTGTTTAAAACGCAAAGGTACTTCATTTATTTTATTATAGATTGATGTTTCTGTCAATCAGACTCATCATTTAATAAAGTTTCTCCGCATTCAGAAATTACCTTGCCACCGATTCACATATATAATCGGGAATAATGCCGTAAGAATTAATCATCAGTTCGCATCGCTCGGGTAGTATATTTCCGGTAAGTACCAGACAGGTATCTATACCGAATTTATTGCCGCCAATAATGTCGGTTATGAGCGAATCACCCACCATCAGAATGTCGTTTTTGGAGACATTATGCTCTTTGATGCAATGTTCATAGGCGAAACTGAAAATTTGAGAGTCGGGTTTGCCAAAACGGATAAAGGTTTTTCGGGCAAGCACTTCCAGCATATCGCCCACCGCACCTACAGAGATGGCCACATCTTTTTTTGCCACCGGATAAGTGCCGTCGGTGTTCGCTACAATTACAGGAATAGCCTGTTTGCGAAGCAGATTGAGCGTTTTGTTCAAATCCACGTTCCAGTCGTAGCCCTCATCGTCGAGCAATACCAGTGCACTAATATCGCTGCAATTGTCGATATCCAAATCTCTGATTGAAACTGTTTTAAGTCCTTCGTTTTCAATGTAATGAGCCGAGTCTTCGGTGCCCAGATAGGCAATACGACCATGCTGTACCTTGTTTTGGATATATTCTCGGGCCAGCATTCCCGACGATATGATTTTCTGCTCGGTCACTTCATGGATACCTGCATCCTGATACCCTTTTGCCAGTAGTTGCGGACTGCGCGAGGCATCGTTGGTAAGAATATAAAAGGCAATGTTGTTTTCTTCCAGAAATACCAACATCTCTTTTACTCCCGGCAAAATTCCTTTATAAGTTTTCAGCACACCATAGGCATCGAAAAAGATTACCTTGTACTTGAGTGCAATTTCTTTGAATTCGGATATATTCATATTCAATCTAATTATTAATCAAAAAAGAAGGCTGATTTGTCCATTTGTTTACAACGCATCAATAAACGACTTGAATACCAGCTTATTGCCGGCATATTCCTGATACATGCGTTCGGGATGAAACTGAAGTCCTACCACAAACTTGCTTTCGGGATGATAGATGCCTTCAATCAACCCATCGGGCGCTTGCGCCATAGCGACAAGTCCGGGAGCCAGTGCCTTAATACCCTGATGGTGATAGGTATTAACCGAAATCTCTTTTTGTCCGTACCAATCCATAAGTGGTGTTTTGTCAAAAATGGTGAGCGGATGGCGGTGTGTGTCGTAGTGATCGTGGTCGATATGTACCACGCTGCGCTTATTAATCTCGTGAATATCAAGATAAAGACTTCCGCCAAACACCACATTAATCATGTGCATTCCGCGACAAAAACCTAGCATCGGCTTGCCATTCGCCACTGCATGGCGGCAGCAAGTTACCTCTATTTCGTCTTTTATCGGATCGTATTCATCCAACTTGTTCACACTGTAGCTCTCATTGTAATACGAAGGGCTGATATCGCCACCTTCGGACATAAGCAGCCCGTCATAATCTTCGAGATAGTCGGGTAGATTGGCAATGGTGCCATGTGAGATGGGTACCAATATCGGCAGCACACCACCTTGTCCGAGTATTTGCAAGTATATTTCAGAAACCCAGTTAATTAGTTTGTTTTTACGCAGTTCTCGTCGTGTGACGATTAATACTTTTTTCTTGGACATTTTTTTATCATTAAAATTTCAAGGTTCAAATTTTTCCTATATTCTTCAATGCCGCAATTAGCAATTTATCTCTCTTTTTTCCCTGCGAGGCTATGCGAATATGTTGGTTATCCATACCGATTTTATTGCTGCAATCGCGTATATAGAGATGAAACTCTTCCAATAGTTTATGTTGTAATTCGGTGGCGGTCATTCCACACAATACCTTTACCAGCACAAAATTACTCCCTGTAGGATAGACAAAGAATCCCGGAATCTTTTGTAATTCGGCATACAGATAACGTACATCCGAAATTACCCGTAGTCGCGCTATTTGATATTCTGTGTCGGTAGCCGACAGTTGAGTTAAGAAATATTCGGCCACAGTATTGATATTCCATACCGGCAGAAGTGCTCGTAACCGCTTCATTATCTCCACGTTAGCTGTACAACAATAACCAAGACGAAGCCCCGGTACCCCACAATGTTTGCTCATAGAGCGCACTATAATTACGTTGGGATGATGTTTGATATGAGGCAGAAGCGAAGGAATATCTTCGGAGGCAAAGTCCATAAACGATTCATCGACAATGATTAACCGCAGGTGTTGCATTCGGTTGAGGAACACAATCATCTCTTTTAGCGGGAGCAACTGCCCGGTGGGATTGCCCGGGTTAATAATCAACGCAGAGGTAATGCCATGTTCATCAATCCAACTTGCATACTCTTTCAAATCAAGTTGATAGTTCTTTTCGGGCGGCAGTTGAAACAGCCTTGCGGCATCTTGCTTGCGTAGTTTTTCGGTATATTCGCTAAAAGTGGGCACAGGTATAGCAAAGTCGTCAATCAACTCTTTCTGTATAATGGTAATCAGTT
>Ga0302271_10003830_pt1 | contig 12378 bp, 9 predicted proteins | sample III_Bog_N1_1_FD_198767 | JGI IMG/M metagenome (GOLD analysis project Ga0302271, IMG submission 198767) | Peat permafrost microbial communities from Stordalen Mire near Abisko, Sweden - III_Bog_N1_1 | ecosystem: Environmental > Terrestrial > Soil > Wetlands > Peat | place: Sweden: Abisko... | reverse complement strand
CTATTAATGTCGCTATTATTTGAATCTAAGAATTTATGGTTATTATTTATCTTGTAGAGTTTTGAAATGAAATTGCTTTCTTAATACAAAAAAATTGGGATCTGATTATTGTTATTATTATTATTATTAGTAGGGGTGGATTCTTCCATATCAATAAATTAACTCTGTGAATCAAGACCTGTTTATTATAATTACTATTCCTTAATACTCTCTTATTTTTACATAATATTTTTGGCTCTCAAGAAAGGGCTAATTGATGTATTATGATGGGAAGTTATATTCGAAGAAGGAAGCTCTACAATAAAATTGCTATCTGATTAATTAGCTTGTGTGGTACCTGGTTAAGCAAACGAGGGTAGCTCTGAAAGTGTTTGAAGGGCTTTCATCTCATTAAAAATAGAGCTCTTGAAAACTTATAACTTCAGAGGGTTTTTTCCTTCAAAAGATAGTGACTAAGGAAGGCACAATCCTTTAATATTCGATCGAGAATTAGGGGAAACCTAATTGTAAAATATAAAAAAAGAAACAATTTGTTAATATTTTAAAATTTCTATAGATTATTTCTTAAACGTATTACTCCTTCTTCAACATGCGAGCTAAAATCAATGTCATTTGGAACTGGTTTGGACAGCTCTTTTGCCATATCTTCAATTTAAGATTCACCTTTGAGAATTTTTGTAAGCTGCATTTTATTGACTTTCAATTTTCCTGTCCAGGAATTTACAAGCTTTGAGACTTTTAATTTCTTAATGACTGATTTAATCCATCTTCTTCGGAGATAATACAGGCGAGTCTTTCTTGAGAAACAATATTTTCCAGAGTATTTCCCTCTCACTAATGCTATTTTTATATCCTCAATGTGAGATTTGAAATTGTACATGTACGCATGAGTCAACAGCTTAATACTCCAGATAAGATAGCCGATATTTACAACTAAGATAAATAGAAGGGAAAATATCAATATGGCTGATTGGTCTACATTTTAGTATGCTATGAAACCTAAATAAATTGAAAAACATAAGACAGCTGTCTGGATTAGATCGATTCTAGTGTATTTATCGAGAGTGTAAGGCTTCAAGAAGAAAAGGAGCAATCCGTAACACACCATCAGTAGAAAAATAAACAAAATCTAAAAAAAAAGGATAATTATTTTATTATTTTTTAAAGAAAATGAAAGGAGTTTTTACACATTAATTAAAAATAATAAAAAAATATTTTTAATTAAGCACAGTATCTTGATATTGTAAAAAGGTTTAAGTAAATTCATTAATTACTTTGTTGGGGATGTCATACTCGAAGAATGTGAGACAGCACATGATCAAAAGTTTAATGTACATTCTATAGAATTCCCAGAACCAAGAATGAGAAGCAAATTCTCCAGTCATGAAGATGTATTTTCGTTTTAATATTAAATTATTTTTTTTGCTATAAATTTAAAGTAATAATGAAACGGGAATAACTACAGAAGTTATCAATATCACTGGTAGAACGAAGGCTAACGACCATCGAATGTATTCATTTGAGTAGCATTCAAATGTAATATTAAATCGAATGTAACTTAATTGATCTACAAAACAAAAAAAATTATTCAATTTCATAAGAAGGTTTAAAAATTGTAAGAAAAAGCCTCAATTGTGATAAGGAACTTAATATTAATACCGATTTCTCTGCAGGAGATTAAAGAAATAGCGTTTTTGAAGATTTGTGGTTGAAAATACATCAGACTATAGAGAAAAGAAGTTGTCAGATAAAAGCTTCGGCGATATTCATCGTTTCGGTAGGCAATAGAACCAGATATAAAGAAGATAGTTATGCAGGCTACTGGGAGGAGAATAGAAAACATGAGTTAAATGTAGATTCGGTTGACTCCTGTGGAAAGTTCTAGATCGTAGAAGAAGCAATCGAAAGAATAAAGAATCTGAGTTGTAGGACTTGCAATTACATCAAAAGAAGTGCCAAAAGTATCTGGAACACTGATTTTGAAAGTTGTAATGACCATTATGATTTAAAAGTAGTTCAATATTAGCTTTAGTAGAATTGTGGTATTTTATTCTACTTTTTCTAATTCACCCTAATTCAGTCTATTTCGAATCTTGTAGAGGTCTAGTAGCTTTTTTAAGATGCTGTCCACACTGAGCTTAGCACTTAAAATCTAAGTTATAAATAATTAGAATTGAAAATGTGAAAAATACTTTAATTATTCTTTTTTACATAAATAATAAAGATTCCAGCGATTTTAAAGGAGTTCTCCACCTAATTTCCACATGAACCACACTGAAAATCGCCTGCAGTTGAATAATCCTCCTGAATGTTGCAGCTTTCACAAAGCGGTCCAACATGCCCTGAAGCACATGTGGAATTAGAAGTTCCTCCTAAGCAATTTGAATGCTTGTTTTCACATTCTATTAAGCTATTAGTCTGATCATTTATCCTCCAATACCCATAATTCACATCTATGACACTTCCTCCAGGGCACTAAGCATTTGCTAAACACTTTGAGCATTCATTAATTGGATCACTGAGGATGGGATATTCAAGACTGTAGTATCCAGCAGAACATTCTGAGCATTAATAGAGAAGGTTTCCAGAGTAGGTGAAGTTTTTGAAGACTTCTCCTTGAATGCAAGATCGCAATTCGATTTCAATTTCAAAGGAATAACTAGTAGAAGAGGTAGACTGGATTGATGTTGATGTCAACTGCAAAGTGACAACTGTGCCTGGAGTTCCTGTTAGAACTAGACTGGAAATGTTAAAGTATTCCGAAAATGAAAATTCATTGATTTCAGAGGATATGACAAAGAATGATGTTGAAGTCGTATCTTCAGCAACATCGAGGACAATTGAAGTTGAAACAGTGGAGGCATAGGTCTTATCGATAAGTTCTCCACTTTCATCGACAAGATTCAAAATAATATGAGGGAGTGCTGTCCCACTGACTTAATTATAGATTTTTATTCCTTTATCTGTTGTAGAGTAGTCGTAAGTAGATTGCTTCATACTTAAAGTTTTATTGAAGAGCAAGCTTTTTGGAAAGGAAAACGAATTTTGACCAAAAGTACTTTCTAAAAAAATTAAAAGAAAAATGAGAGTTATTTGAATAATCATTTGTAATATAGCTGAAATATTGTTTACTTGCCATATTGTTTGCAATGGTTGCACTCACATAGTTTGGAGTGTATCCTTGATAGAATACTCCTCCTCCTAGTACATCTGCAGTGTTGTATTAAATTGAAGTTGACTCAAAAGAAGCCAAGTACGAGACACTTGTTGGGTTAGTTTGAAACTCCAAATAGACTCCTCCTCCTTCTTGTGCAGTATTATTTTCAATATTGCTCTGTTTAACTGTCAATATGTCTGTATTGAGATTGGTAATATAAGCAAAACCTCCTCCATTTCCATCAGAAGAAGTGTTATTCGTAATATTCGTTAAGGATATGAGTGTGTTCCCATTTAGGTTAAGGAATGCAATTGCACCACCAGTCGACTGGCAATAATTATGTGTGAAGGATGATATTTCGATGCTTCCCTAAGAGTTAATTATTAACATAGCTCCCCCAAGACAGTAAGAAGAACTACAATTAATTTGATCCATTATCACGTCAGAAAGAGAAAACGTTGAGACGCTTTAAATAATTACTGCACTAAATGTGGATAAAATGGTACTCGGAATATCTGTAGACAATAGCCTACTAGCAGATGTCTACTCAAAATACCTTCATAAAATAGAAAAAAAGCATCAAAAAATCTCCTAAAAACAAAGTCACAATTTCAATAAAATTTTTAGAAATAGAGTAGTTTTACGTGAATGAAGAGAAGCTGGTGGAGGAGATACTAACAACTGAAGAAGAAGCTTCGATGAATCCAGCACTGGAGAAGATATTATTAGTGAAGACAGAGTTTTTAATAGTCAGAGTGCTTGAGATTCCCTGTAGGAAGACAATATTGGAGCTATCAGATGATTTGGACTAATCGACACTGTGACCAGAAATCTTAAGAGTATCTCCTGAAAGTTAACAGTAGGTAGTTGAGATGTACGTGCCAATTGTTTGGAGTTATTTAATAAATGACTGGAAAGTGGTTTCAGTGCTCAATACATTTGCAGGGTTGTTTTCTGTAGAAAGAATGTTATTTAGGATAATACTGGAGTATTCTGCATAGGCCAGTCCTCCTTGAGATGAGTACAAGTGAGTGGAGTTACTTGAGCTAATGTTTACGCTTGGGAGCACACTAGAATAAGCTGCTAAGGTTGAAGAGGAGATCGAGAAAGCGATGTACACCACACCTCCTTGCTTAGAAGCGATTAGAGTGAAGGAGCAGTTCGAGAATGTTAAGGAAGTTGAGTTCAAGGGTTCGGTGACATAGACGGCAGCACCGTATGTAGTCGCAATCAGATTTTTGAACACGCAGGAAGTAAACAGATAACTTGCATTAGAACTGCTTGGAGTGATCGAAACAGCCGAGCCTTTCTTCCCAAGACCTTTGATAAAGGTTGTGTTCGTCGCAGTCAAGCTATTTGACTGAACATCTAAGAATCCCCCTTTGTAAGTCTATTCAGAAAAGTCGTAGTTGTTGTTGTAAAAGTTACTATTTGACAAAGCTATGGTCTTAGAGTCTAGATAAACAGCTGCAGCTGAAGAAGAAGTGGCAAGATTAGTGAAATCTATCAAATCTACAACTAGAGTTGAAAAGGGAGCACTTATTAAAATACAAGACGCTTATCCATAGAATAATCTGTCAGGAGATTAGAAAGATATTCTATCAAAACTCATTTGACTCAGAGTGGTTTCAAAAATTTAAAGGGAAACTAAGTGTAGAGTACTAGAGACATAAAATGAAGTTGTAGTTGTCAAGGAAATGTTGGTAAAATTAATATTTTATAAGGCAAAACTTCCTTCAAAACTACCATTTGAACTAGTAGAAATTTAATCAGAAGAAGCATCGATGACATAACTATTCGAGAGAGTTTTATTGAAGAATTTGCTGTTGGTAATTTTAAAGGTAAGACTAGAAAAATCAGACATTTTAATGCAACTGTAATCAACCATATTCAGATTCACTTAGCTATTGCCACAGGTTAGCTGGTCAACTGTAAAAGATATTGGCCGTATGTAGTAGATGAGTGCGAGAGTATTATCAAGGGACTCAATGTTAGACATAGTTACTTTTTGCATGTAGTCCAGACTCATTAAGTATGTATTTGCAGCTTGATTACTAGTTAATGTTTATTGATCTGGGCAACTTTATGTAAGATACAAAGAATATTTGCAGATCAAATAAGTATTCGACGAAATAACTGAGTTCACTAAGGAGAAGGTAGATGAATTCAGAATATAAGAAGTTAATTTTCCATTAAAAAGTAGATCTGGCTGCACAAGTTAATCAGATATGAAAGTATTAGAAATATACTTAACAGTATCTAGAGTAGCTGTGAAATAGTTTGTTTACTGATTTAGTCCTTGAAAAATAAAAAATCAAATTCAGTTGTAGCCACAATTAATTAAATAATTAAAGAGAAAATTTAATTGTTACCTTAGATGGTTGCATCAACGAATAAATTAGATTTGAAGGATACATTGCTGAACTGCGTTGTTTAAGCAGATATGAACTTATATGAATATGAATTAGTGGTAGATACTGTTTAGATTACATTATTCACGAAGATAGAGTTCTGCATGAGGAACATCAAATTGTAAGAAGAATAAATGAAAGTGGAGTCTTAGAATAAGCTATTTGTCACATTCAGGTTGTAAAAGTACAAGGAGTAATTATCTACATTCACTAAGAAATAAGCATAAGCATTGAGAATAGACTAACTAACAATAGATGTGTTATTAATTTGCATGGCTAGACCTGATGTAACTGCAGCATATCTATAAGAATTTGTAGGAGATTTCCTATTTGATAATAAAAACAAGGATTGTTATTTACAAAGAAAATGAATTTTTTATCAAAATTACCCTGATAAGGAGAGTTGAATATTCTCTATGATGAAATAGCTATTGGCAGGTGTAAAGATATTCCAATTGGTAGAATTCAAAGTGCTGAGATCTACACTCCATATTAAATTATTTAGTTTTACATAATTGTATCTAGACAGAGAGAACGTTGCAGATTTAGTAATCGTTATGGCATTCGTAGAAGGAATGATACTAGGAAACTGAGATAAATCAGCTGTTTAGACTTAAAGGTTCAAACTAGTAGCCACAACTGTATAAGGAGGTTTTAAATTGTAGTAATATTCTACCCATAGATATCTTTCTTAAAGGCTGACATTGTTTCCAACGTTGATATTCACCATCTAGTTAATTGAGGTGGATTGCAACGAAGACAAAACTGAATAAAGTTTCAGTGAAGAAACATCAAATTCTTCGACTCGAATGTGCAAATCCGAGTTGCTTGTAGTTTAGTATACATCGCTTTGAACGCTAGGTGAGTTGTAAGCCAGGGAGAAATTAAATTAGCATATTGAATTGTAACATTTGTTATCTAAACAGTCTGCAAGCGATATCCTATTTTGGGAAAAATAAAAAATAATTCATACATATTTTATTTAATATTATTATTATTATTAAGAAGAAGTAGAAGTAGAAGAAGAAGAACAAAAATTATTTGCAAACAAACTGTGTAAAATACCTCTCGAGGACAGTCAACGAAGAGATTTTTAGAAACTACTGCTTACTTGAATAAACATAGGGTATCATTTGAGACAAGGAGCCGAATTTGTCTCTTATTATCGTAGAGAGGGTTAAAGCACCTGTGCTAGAGATTTGATAAATTCTATATTAAGTGCTCACTTTAGCCATGAGACTACTCGAAGAAGACCAGCTGATGTATTAAGAAATTGTATTAGGATTATCAGAGGAGGTAGATGTTGATGATATGACTGAGAGAATTGCTATGTTTAAGTTAGCAGGTGTAGTATTCCAATTAGGAGAAAATGTAAATACACCTGTGTAGACTATTAAACCTGCGCTATCGTTAAATTGAATAATCAATTGAGAAGCGTTAGGGATAATATATGCTGTTAGCAGGCTTCCAAAGCTGGTGATTGCAGGGTTTAAAGCACTAACCATTGTGAATAGCTAAGTTGAAGAAACATCTAAGTACTATGTGAGATCAAAGAGGGAATTGGAAAGTTAAAGGTTGATAACTCTTAGAAATGTTTGGAACAAGAGCAAGTAATTCGAAGTGGCATCTTAAGTTGTCGCAATGAAGGTTTGAGTAATTGAAGTTTAGGTAATAAAAGATGTGTCAGTCTTCCCAAGGATGTTTCCAGTCAAATCAATGATGAAGATTCCTACAGAATAGGAAGATACTGAAGGGAGAGCTCCTCCAGTCCCTGTGAGTGTTGAATTCAAGCAATAGTCAGAGTAAGTAAACGCTTGAGATAAGAAAATGACTGCTGCATACTGGTTAGAGGAGAAAGTTAGTTTAGATATCGTGTAAATGCTGGTGATAGCGAAATTGAGAGAGACAAGGCTCAGAGCAGCTGTATTATTGTATGCAGTTGACTTGATTGCGAGCAGATATGTGAGAACTGTGGAAAAGACAGGAGTAGCTGGGCAAACTCCACTTACTCTTGCAGCATACAACTAATATCCTGTTTGCATAATACCAACGAGAGTATTTGTGGAGATAACAGTGAATTAATAAGTAGTAGGAGTTGTAAATGTGAAGCTTTGCATCTTCGAGACTTAAGTGAAAATGTTGTATTCTGTGAAGGGCACTGTTAGAATAGTAGTATTACTTGAGTATGCTCCGACTGAGTAGAGATTATATGTAGATTAATCTAAAAGGGAGTTGACCAAGAAAGATGTAGAAATGCCTAAGGAAGAGAAGAAAGTTAGAAAGGAATTGGTAAGAAAGCATGAGATATTGAGTGAATTGAATAACGATATTGAAAGAAGTTGTACCTGGATATGTTTAGGTGAAGGCAAATGACGAAACTGACGTAGAAGTAGCAGCAGTTGCAGTGGCTGGCGATATTAGCGTGCTGAAATCGACTCTTGCAACAGTTCCACCTGAAAAGCCTATGAGCATATACACTGAGGAATCAATATTGATGGAGGCGAATTTCTTGATAGTTTATGTGGTAGCAAAGGTTATTTTATTTGGATAGTTCATGTTGCAGCCATTCGCTACAAAATCAGATATTTTATAGACATACAGAGCATTGGCAATGTCCATAAATGCAATGTAATGCTCCCCAGAGAAAGTTACTGTCAAAACTTTCACAATGTAACTCGAAGAACCTAAAGGGTTAACGATAAAAAACAAAGGAATGGTGATGAAATAATGGAACAAAATTTGAAGTTACTTAATTATTTTGTTTTGACTGGAGCAGCCATCATAGCTGTGAGAATGAAAGTCGTTGGATAGGTTACATCGTATGTGAGCAAGGATAAGTCATAGAACCCAAGACAATAGTCTGCAGTGCATCCGACTGGCTGCCCACTGCCGTAAGTTGTTGTATACTGAATAGCTATCAGAGTAGTACCCTTCAAGTGAGTGTAAGTAGTGACGTTATTTGTAAGATATAAATTCTGCCATGTTCCAGCATTGATGCTCTCAGCCACAAAGTTATAAGTTGGAAATGTAGCTGCATACATGTCTCCTGTTGTGGAAAAGCCAACTATTATATTCACAGGCGTAGACGATGCAGCTATTCCTACTACATCTTAAGCGTAGAAGAAATAAGTAGGCTAAAGTGGTTATCTTCCTGAAGTCACCGTTTTAATGCCAACTTTTGAAAATGAAAAACAACCCCAAAATAAATTATTTTTATCTGAAAAACAAAACATAAGAAGCTTCAACCTTTCCAAGTGTAGAATGTTGTAGGTGTGTTATCAAGCAGCAGGAATTATGTCACAGAAGTAGAGAGATTAAACTACACTGTGATAAAGCACTCTTGCTTAGTAGTGGATGTTTTACTTGTGTAAAGATATAATGATTAGGTGTATGAGAATCCGAATATTGCACCTAATTAAAGACAATAGAATTATTAAGTACAAATAAGCTTTAATAATAAGTAGAAATTGATTAATTTAATTGTTATTTTTCGTGTTATTTCGATAAGTTTTCAATTAGCTTATGCCCCAATGAATAATCTCATGCTAAATTCATTCTTTACCTGAGCTACTTGTGAAAGTTGTTGTGTATTTGACCCTATTCTGAAATACGCTGTAGATTGTAATAGATGCTGTCGAGATATAGAGTGTATCCCCATTACTCATGGATGCTAAGGCTCTCACACCTACAGTATCAGTTGAATAGGATATTCTCTAAAAAACTTCTCCTGTGCGGATATCACTGATGAGCAATATCTTGTTTAGATCCAAGGATATGTAGAACAGCGTACCTGGTATGTGTCTTATCTCATTGATTGCTAGTGAGTGACCTTGTAAATGACCAAGCACAAAAAAAAAGTGTGAGCTTTTAATCCATGAAAATATGCGATTGAAATATACCACAGAGAGATGTCATCTGAGGGCACGTTAAAGAAGCATCAGGGAAGGTTAGAATCGCAGAAACTTTCAAAAATAATGCTGAGATAACTACTAGCAGCATCATGTTTATCATCTTCTACTACTACTTGCTTGAGTTTTCGTTCTAACTTGCTTGATTAAATGTTTTTTTCTTTCTTTTTTCTTTTTAATTAGAAATAACAACTCTATGCAATGAACTTTTGTTCTCAAATTAATTTATTCACGTAATCCTTAGGTTTGGTTTTTTTCCCTTTTTTGCATGAATTTAGGCTTGGCAAAGGTTTCCTAACTCGCATAGTTAACTTTGGCTATATACCGAAAACTGTAACCTTTGAACAAAATAAAAAGATAGAAATTATTAAAAGAATGGGGTAAAAAAATTGAAATGAGATGAAGTATTCTTCACAAAGAGAAGTGAATTTCTGTTTCTAGAAGAAATTTTGTTTAAATCAAGCTAGAAAACTTACTACTAATAATCTAACAAACAAGAGACAAGAAAACTAACAAAAAGTAATTTAAAAATTACTCACATGTTATGACATCCGTTAAGAAAATAATTTGTGTTGATTATTAGCTGAGATTAGGGAGGAGGGGGGGATTCGAGCTTCATGCGCTTCATCCTTAGTGTATATTTAATAGTGGATAACTATTAACTTTACAATTTTAATTTGGCTTCTTCTTTTTTGGGGAGGAATTTTGTGTTGGGTAAAGCTGACAAGAAAGCTAATTTCCTCCACTAGTGTTTTGCGCTTCTTTCAACATAGCAAGTGAAGTGGCAGGCTTTTTCTGAGAAATTTCTCAACTTTTTTTATTTCTACTTTTGGCACAAAATAACACAATGAATATCCAATATGAGAATAGTTGGATAGGATAACTTGGTGAAATAGTTCATTGTAGTTTTGTTTTATCGCAAATATTTTTCATATTTTAGAATTTTTTTGTGTGCGCATCAAAGCAGTTCTATCTTGGCTATCAAATGCCGAAAATATGAGAGTAACCAAACAGTTCAAGTTCTATTTATAATAACAAAATGTTTACTTAAAATGCTAGTCTACTTTTGACTTTTACTACCTTTAAGATCACATTAAAAAATAAAAATTACTAGTTATTTTAATAAAAATATTGTTATGACATAGCAATAGTGCTTATTTTTAATGTTTATGAAGGTTAATCCAAATTTACGTCATTTCAAATGATAATAGAAATCAAATAATGTCTTCTAACTCCTAACTGAAAAAATAGCATTATTCAGAAGTACTAGAAAACTGCGAGGAAATGAAATTTCTTATCAAATATTATATTATAATAAAAATTATGAAAATAAATAAAATCACACATAATCATCAACAAGGGCTTAGTTAGGGCTTTCTTTTTAGATGTCTTATGTGAATTGAGGATAATTAAATTGGTAGAAGAAATTATTAAGACTTCCAAAAGAAGTTTCTCCTTATTTTTTATTAAATAAAACAAAAACTGCATTTGACGCAAACTAAAAATACATTGGAGTTATATTTTTCTTTTATTAAGAAATGCTAAAAATAGGTTCGAAGAAATACCCTGTAACATATCAAAACTAATAAACAATATGGTATTGATACCCAGCTAGTGATATGCTTTCAATCTTAAATATATTTTTAGTTTTTGGGGAGGTTAATCCATAAAATGGTTAACTTGTATTTGCTAAAAAAGCTATTTTCTAGTCACTCCTTCCATTTTCTTGGTAAAAAGTGTTGTAAAAAATGAATCTAGATAATGTGAACTACGAATAACTAACTATTAAGTCATCATACCCATTTATTTCTTATTCATTTGCTGTAATTCTGTTGATTTAAAATTACATATTTTTCTTTTGTCAAAATGAATGAATTCTTGGACTTTTACTATTGTCGCACAGCTTCTATTTTTGTGAGAGAAAGAAAGGAGAAAAGCCAAGTGGGAAGAAAGAATATATTTGTCAAGAGAACAACAAGAATAGTAGCGATATTATTAATGTCTTAATGCACTGAGAGATGAGCTAATTAGATTAAATATTTGGCAGATAGAGATGACAAATAATTGTTAAGTTTACTCAAATTATTTATCAAATTGTTTTTTGGCTTGACAGTAGAGTAGAAGGGAGAGAGAGAGAGAGAGAGATAGGTAATCTGGAAAACAGAGTTGAAGGATTTCTAAAGATATGAGTGAAGTCATTCAAGATCTCATGGATCAGCTAGCTTCACTTGAAAAAAGCACCCTTGATATTGGAGATAATTATCGTAAGTTTTGAAGATGCATACGTTTATTAGTGTATTTGTTGTTTACCAAATGCGATGTATGTGAATGTTGTATTTTTAAAATTTCATATTTTGTTGATTCTTTTTTTGACAGGTTAATACCTTTACAAGGGCACTCCTTTACCAGAGGATTTTGATAAGGTAAATACTAACTATCATCTTAGAATTATTGATTGTAATGGCTTGCTATTTTATCTCTGAATATGCAGATATTCTTCGAAGTTCTTGATCGATCACGCAAGTTTCATGCATCCATGAATCAAGTCTTGAATGGGATCGAATCGGGGAGCGTACGACCTTCACGTAAGATCACTCCAGATGAAATGCGCTCTCGCTTCTATAAGGTATAAAGGAATTTACCAGAAAGGACAGGACAAACAGGAAGGATGAAAATTCGAAGGGGATTTTACAAAAAGGGAAATTGAAGATTTTTGAATATCTCTGCAAAAGTGAGTTAGAGAGGTTAAAAGGTATTCTGCTTTTGTTAGTGTTTTGAGACGATCCAAGACGTGCAAGTGAAGATAATCGACAAGAAAAAGAGTTACTTGAAGTAATACAACAAGAGTTTAAATTCAAGGCTGCACTCGGGTACTCGCTCACAGCTTTCTGCAGGCACGAAT
>Ga0302271_10003827_pt1 | contig 12380 bp, 6 predicted proteins | sample III_Bog_N1_1_FD_198767 | JGI IMG/M metagenome (GOLD analysis project Ga0302271, IMG submission 198767) | Peat permafrost microbial communities from Stordalen Mire near Abisko, Sweden - III_Bog_N1_1 | ecosystem: Environmental > Terrestrial > Soil > Wetlands > Peat | place: Sweden: Abisko... | reverse complement strand
AAACGACGAATACTCCGATCTCTCTAAGGAGTACGAGTCTCTCTCAGATAATTGTGCTGCACTCAATGATAAGATTGAGAATCTTCAAAAACTATAAAAATAATGAAAAAATAAAGAAATCAATTGCCCCCATTAGAGTAGCAAATATGAATTCAATATTTCAGTCTTTTGTACTTTTTTAGGTTTCATGTAAATTACTAACCTTTTAGATGTCGTATTGTTTTCATCCGTTCTGGTTAGTTTGGAAACAATCTACAATCAGTTGCATAAATCAACAGATCAGAGAATTCAAAACATCCCACATAGAATAGACCTCACGACAAGAGATTCATAAATTCACCTAAAATAAGCTATTGTTTTTAAGTCTAATTATTTAAATGAATTCCTGGTCGGGAGAAAGATTTAAACTGAAGATTAGTTGCTGTTTTTTCTTGAAAAGAACTAATAAAATAAAGAAAAACGTTTAAAACATGAAGATGACAAAATTTTTTAAAAAATTACCTAATCAAATAACTCTTTACACTATTTTAAGCGATTCTCTATCAATATTGTTGAATTATTTAAAGAAAATTCTGCTATTTCTATCGAATCTTGCGTGTTTTTCATCTTTGATTGCTATCACATAAGGGAAAGTAAAATCGAATGAAAATTATAGTTTTATCATTTTTGAGTTGGTTGTCTACTGCAAGATAATGTCCAATAAAGCGGCTAATGACAAAAGGTATTAAAGTATTAATCACTTGATCTTTTTACTTATTGCGTCTCCCAGATAATCATCTTAAAGGATTCTGGTTGTTTGCTAACAAAATGCTTTTAAACTCTTGTTTTTTGCTTGATGGCAATTGTTTGGGCTATCGAAAAAAAAATGGATCTTTATTCAATGTAAATTAGCAAAAATAATCAAGAAACATATGATTTTCATCCAGCAATCTGAGATATTCACTGAATAACTGCATGAATGAAGGGCAAACATAAGAATTGGCAATGTAAATATTAGGTTAAGTTAGCTAGCTTAGAGGCATTTAGCAATTACACTCATAATTTACACAATCACAAAAAGAAAAAAAGTAGCTAGCAAGAAGAGAGACAAAAGAAAGCCTTAATAATTATGAATGAAAGGCAAATAAAGACTTTTTGATTAAAAGATAAGAAGCTCTCTTCTTCTCAATGAAATAGACTAACTGATATAAGATAGACGGATAGACCAGCATTGAAAGATGGTCTTCCATGTTGTTCACGCTCTTTTAGTATTTCTTTAACAAACTACCAGCTAGGGAATCATGCATTTAGAAATAGAGTTTTTTGAGATAATCTTCCGCGGGCTGTATATGACTTTTAAATTCTCTAACAAAATTGAAGAAAAGAAAGAAAAAAAAACATCTAATTTATTTCGTTTTGTTTGGAGGTTTTTTTCTTGTTGAAAAGTCAAGTAATTATTTTATTTAAATAAGCAGATAAATCTTATTTGATGAAGGATAATACTTATAAACACTGCAATAACAACATTATATTTCATAGAATATGAAAAAAGACAATTATTTAGACAAAAAGAGTTTAAGTATTTTTTACTTAGAGGAAATCTCCCTTATCTTCTTCTGTTTTTGTTCTTTTTGATATTTTGATAGAGGAAAAAATATTCTTTTACTTGTTTTGGGAAGACTAATAGCTATAAATCGAGAGAGGAGGGATTTTTCGAATTTGAATGCCCTTAGCGATAACTAACACCACCACATTAATCATGGGTTATTTATTCATTTACTGCACAAAACAACCATCCAAATATTTAACGGAACTAAACAGCCCATCTCAAAAACACTTTACCAATCAATCTCTCCTAATATGCTCGTTAAGCTAATATTAATATGTAAATAATCAAGACGTCCACCTTTATTTTATGATTTAAACACACAAATCATTATGAAAATACGATTATTATTACAAAACCATTCTCATTTTTGACAAACGATCCCCCACCTATTTAAAAGTCTAAGGTGGGCGGTAATATACTTAGCTGCCAAAAATAAAAATTAAATGGATGAGAAAAGGTAAGCGAGCATTGTGAAAAAAACTGTTTATGCAATAAAATCATGAAGACTATGCAGAATGATTAATAAAAACAAATTCTTAGATAAAAGTTAGTTTTTCTGTTGTGAAAAAAAAGGCAATAAATAATTAGTGGTAAAAGTGACAGAGGGATAGGGGAGTTAGCCACGTAATATTGTTTCCTAATGTGAGTGTATAGTAATCAGTACAGCTAGTCTGAGTTAAAAGGGAAACGGGGGAGAGAGAGAAAAAAAGAATACTAAAAATTAATAATTTTTCTTGAAAATCTTGCAGAAGGGGAAGAAAGATTGTATTTAATTAAATTAATTGAGTTTTTCCCAAGGTTTGGCTAGAAGTGATTGGGGAGGATTGACGAAGAGAGATAATGATTTAATCAAAGAAAACATTAATTTAATTAAGAAAGAGGAAAAATCACACGAAATTTGGTTGGAAAACACCTATTTCCTTCACAAAACAAAGTGAATTTGGGAAAAACAAAGAAATTATTTCTTAAGGCTTTGTAGGGTACATTATTGAACACGTCTAAGCATAGCTAAAGCTGCTCTAGATAGATCTTCGTTCCTCCATCGAGGCGCTTCAGCATTCTCAGTAATTTAAATAAGCAGGACTATTTGGATTGGAATAAACTCAAATAGACAAGGAAAAACAAGAAAATTATCAAGGATAAAAAGAAGAACAAATAACTTATGATATCTAGAAGTGAAGTATGCTAGAGAGCTAATCCAACTCAGATAATGAATTAATCCAGTTAATTTGAAGATTCCGGGTTTCTTCATTCAAAGACTGTATCATTGCAGAGCAGAATGAAATTATCATTTAAAGTCTCCTGTATGGAGTGTATCGATAACAAAGTCATCGTTGGAAGTGAGCAAGGTGGGCTTTATGCTTACACTGTATCAAATGGCACATTTAAAATGCTTTTTAGCTTTATTTCAGCGCATAAAGGTAGCTAGGTGAGTTAACTGCATGCTTAAGAGAATCTCCCATAGACAATCTTCAGTTGTGGTTTTTATGAACGAAAAGTTGTCTCCTGGAATGTATCTGTGTCATTCATGAAAAATACTGAATCTAAGGTATTCAAAACGTTCATATATTAGCTCACAAGCGCTTAGAACAAATACATTCTCATATCTACACTGAAGAAAATCTACGCTTTGAATCCAGTGACGCTAGAGCCTATGTTGAAGTTCACAATTCAGAACTACAAATCGTTGGATTATTTGATTTCGAGTCTGGGCTATTTGATTTCGCTTGATAATGCGAGCTATTTAATAGCAGGTACGGATAATTATAAGAAATCTAATTTCTTTCTCGCGTTGTGGTAGGTATCCACTGGAAATGATGAAGATCAAAATAGTGAATAGTAGTTTGTTAAGAAAACCAGGAAACTATCGAATATTGATGATTTAGATAACTTCGATTTGGATGCAGAATGTGTCGACATTGAAACGGAAATAATCGAAGTTGTTGTCCCAAAGATATCGAATCCATAATTGTTAGAATACTCCCATTCTTCGAGGGTTTTCGATATCAAGGCAATTCCAGCAAACGATAGATTCGTCACACTTAGCTATACTGAACTCAATATATGGGCGATTAATAACAGCAACAGCAGCAATTGTTAGTTTTCAACTTCTTCTCCTTGTGGCATCCAATTAGTTTATTCCCTACGATTTGGAGGAGAAGTTAATCCATAAATGAATCTAAGACTCTCAACGGTCTAAGCCGATTCACCTTTCATTTTATTATTCTTGGATTCTCTAATGCTTCTCATTGATCCATCCAATCCTAGTTTCATTTCTCAAATCCCAGTAACCACAACTCGCAGCACTTAGAATAATAATCTCCCTAAACCAGCTTCCCTTAGTCTCCTACCTTGCCCCACTGCCGGATCCAACGACTATTCTTCACATATCATGAATTACTCTAATCTTGGGGATAACTGTGCGCATGCAAATCACTTCATTCTCAGATAACACTCAACTGAAATATCACCTCCAACCTAAGCCTTAATCGTAAGACCTAATTTTCTTTTTTAAATATAAATATGTTAACTAACCTTTTTGCCCTTTTTTCATTAGTTTATCCGATAGCTCACATCAAAGAAACCCTCTCCACCATGTATCTCATCGAAACCAATAAAAACAATGAACCCAAGGGAATTCATGGATATCGTTTCAACTTTAATCTACCCAATTGAAGAAGAACACTCCGAAATGGAAGAAGAACAATCAAAACCACATATCGATACTAAATCTCTTTATTTCCCTTATTCAACTAAACCACAATCCTTCCATGTTACACCTTCCACAGCCCACATCCTTCCATCTGCAGCATCCGTGACAATCTTACAGAATTAACTTAAAAAACTAGAACAATCTAAAACTGGTAAATCTCTCGCGAATATTCCAGCTGTTTGCTTCTCACGCAAGAACAACCCATCTGGATAGCTTCGAAGCAACAGCAAGTCTATAAAGAAGTAACTCAAAAGAGTTGTTAAATTCAGTAACAGAAGAAAGAAGAAAGCGAATCAAAATATAATTATTTCCAAAGATCTCTTCTTGCAACAATAGCAATAGCAATAGTATTACTAATAATAACAATAGAATCATTAGTAATTATCGTAATTTTAGCCTCGCCGATTTAATCAAAGTAGCCTCTCACCACCCCGAACTAAGATATCGAAATACACTTAATGTGCTTAATCTTCCTAATAATTTAACTCATGTTCTTCGAGAAAATTGTCACTCTCTCCAAGATAAGTTGCCATCACGGCTGTGTAGAATAAGCAATACCAATAGTAGAATATATGTAAAAATCAATATAATAACGGTTAATCCAAACAATAAGCACATCTAACACAATAGACATCAAAATAATTAGATTATTCTCATCATATGCATGCAAAACTTGCACAAGAATCTCCAAGATTACAACCTACTAGCGTAAACAACCCAAACATTTGTTAGACAAACTAACAGCAAACAATATCGAAGATGATGGCTATGAAATCGGAGCTACCTGCGATTTAGCTGGTTGCTCTGGATGCATAGCTCGCACTTGGATATTGGAAATTCTCATGAAATAAATAACAAATCAAAACACACACACACATAAAAACAACACAAACAATCATTTAAACAAAACATTGGCAGAGATAACTCTGATGTTGTCTTAGACAAAAATCAGTGAATTTTGCCAATGCTTTTGGATCTTTTTCCTTCATTATCCTTAATCTAATTTAGTAATATCATGCCATAACTGTAATATCAATACAAGTAAATGTTTTATAGAGTAAATATATTTCTTATTTTGTGAAAATTATCATCATTGAGAATTCTTCTTTTTGGAAAAGTACTTAAAGAGTTAGTTAAATGTTCGTCTTTTGTTGGATAAAACATGGAAAATGTAGTGGGGCGTTTAAAAACTAAAAAAACTAAAACGGAGAAGCTGGCTGCAGTTTGTGAGAAGTGAAGAACAAGAAGAGTTTTATCTTTATTGTTGCGAGTGAATTTCAAGACAAAATAAATTAAAAATATTTGCACTAATAAATTCTGTTTGAAGCAAGTGAATTCCCTTGATTTGGTAAATTGGAAGACTTTAGTTATTAAAAGATAAATTTTGCTCTAAATAGCTGCGAGTATCTTGCTCTTTCTACTCCCGTCTGAAAAAAGAAGAGAAGATCTACTTGAAGCAAGTTTTTTGTAAAGTGGATAGTAAAATTACAAATCATGCGGGTGACAAATCTAAAGAAACTATACATCTCACTTCAAAGTAAGAAGAGAGAACTGGTATATGATAGTGATTTATCAAACATTTGTCAGGATAGAAAACTTATCAATAAAATGATTTTAAAGTTTCTTTTGAAAGCGAATTTGGATAGTAAATTTAATCTAAAAATCCAATTGTATTAATAAAGTTGACTGCTAAAATAGATCTTTAAAATGTCAAATATTCTCCTGCTACAAGAGATTAAAGTGACTTGCTAGTTGAGAAATAAATACACACAATTATTGAAAAAATAATTGTAAATATCCATAAAAGTTGAATTAATGAGAAAAGATAATAAGAAATGTATTGAAAAGGATTGATAAGGAAGAATAAAAACACAAACGAGTACCATAAATTAAGCATTCTAATTACAATCCAAACAACACAACATAATCCTAAACTATTTTCTGCTTTTTTTGTATCCTTTCAATTGGTGACATTTAATGCAGTTTCTACGTCTTCCCATTCGCTCTTGAAATAAGGGTCGAATTTTTGTCTGAATTTAATAGCAGGCACTCTGCTTTTCTTGTCGGTTTTGAAGTAATTCTTAGGCTCAAGCAAGCCCTTTCTGAATACAGCTTCATATTCGTCTCTAAGCAAACTGCTAGCGTTCTACACAGTCCTCAGATTATCAGGGAGATCTTCCTCTAAAACGAAATCTGGTCCTTTTTGTCTGTATTTCTTCATGCCCAACTTTTATGGCTTGAAATTAAGACCAAGTTTAGCTTTAACTTGTGCATCATGCTCTTTTTCAAGTTATTTTTCTTGTAATTTCAGTTCGTTCTATTTATCTTCTTCTCTAATATCTTTTTTAACTTATTTCAATGTATTCGCTAAATGCGCCAACTTCCTTTCATCCCTCTTTTGCTTCTACACAGGGTTCAGACTTAGTTCCTTTTTGATAGCTTGGACTCTCTCAAACTCCTTGAGATCTTTCTTTTGTTTTCTTATTCTTTTCACTTTCTCTAATCTCTTCGCTTTCGCTTCCAGATCTTCCAATGCAATGGCTTCTTCAACATCGCATTGATGTTCCTTATAAGAAGGATTGTAACTCATACCGCTGGTGGGTGGTACAACATGTGCAATTTTGTCTTTTCTTGATATTAAAGGAGCTGATAATTCGTGATTATCCTACCATAGATCAGACTCAGTTATCTCATTGGTGTCATTGACATCTTCAGCTGGTTTTACAGCTTTTTTCTAGTTCCCTAGTCCTTTAGCAATTTTCCTGTATTTCTTCATTTCCTAAACTGAAATGCCACTCTCATCGATTTTCTTCACAAACCTGTCCTTTGCTAGGGCATCCCTGATTTTCTTATCACCCTAAGTGTCGATCTTAAAAGTGACCTTTTCAGTCTTTTTCAGCTTTGCCTCCAACTAAACCTACTCATATTTTTCTTAGTTCACCGCTGCAACTTTCTCTTCGAGCTCCGTAGCATCTAAGTTCTTTCTCCAGCGCTTGGAGCCCTTCGTTGTGTTGTAGTTCTTTTTCTTCAATAAAGCTGCCATTTTCAGAATTGTTTATCTAAGGACTCTCTTATTCAAGTTTTTCTAAATCAAATATATCAATAATAATGAATGACTAATCTGTCTCTAGCATCAGCATTAGGGTATCTCCCACAAAAAAAAGGGAAGGAATTAAAGACTGATTAATTGAAATTAAATGAATGTTTTCCAGCTGCAAATTTGATCTCTCTTTTATTTCTTTAATTTGACTCTCTCTCAAATATGCTCTTGCTTCATGCTAGACTTAATTACTATTTCACTCTTCGCTTTTTTTAATATTTTCTTTTTTTCGAGAATTCATGCGCTTTTGTAAAACATAAACTGCAGAAATTTTGCTTATTTTTCTTTAAAATTCATTTTCAACCTGAATTTTCTAATAAAATCTCTGCCCAAAAAGATAATTTTTCCCTCACTGCTATAAGATAATAAACAGCGATATTACAAGATCATGAGAATAACAACAATGATCATACGTTTTAATTAAACTTTTGAGCTGCTATTCATGTTTATTACTCATTAAACTCTGGGAAGAAGAACTCAGTGATGCAGCTGATCGAAGAGAAATAATCCCACTTAGAGTTTACAATTCTTCCAGACTTTGAAAAACCTTAAAAAACATTACAAAAATACAGAAAAAGACACTTCTTAAAATAGTAGAAGAGACTAAGACAGAGAACGCAGAAGGGAAACCAAACACATAATCCGCCTTATTTTTCATCTGGCGTCAAGAATGGAAACTCATGGAGGATGCGTCACTGCAGGCAACTCCACCAGTGCCTTCGATGAAGACGAGCTAGAGGTTGAAGGTACTGGAGTTTTTAAGAAAAATAATAAAAAATTTTACATGAAAAATTAGCTAAACTCGTATTGCAATTTCTTTGAAATCAGATGAAGACGATGAAGAGTAAAGACAATAAAGAATCTAAAGCCTGGAGAATTAGGATCTTTTTTGGCGAGCTTGCAAGGTTAAATCCACTGGAAGAGCAGTCTTCAAAACCAAAGGGATCCCATCATATGCGCTACTCCCTTGGAGAGAATTCACTAGAGAAACATTTGCGATTTTCTTCGTTAAATTTGGTGGATTAAAAAGACCTGTGGAATATGATATTCCTAGACACATATCGACAATGGATATCAATGTTAATTCTCCTAGGGTTATGGAGATCAAATTAGCTTAAGCTAGAAGACCATAGCAGTAAGGTTAAGCATCGTCATCGTCTTTTAGAAAAAACTACAATGAAGGTATATTGATATTTTTGTATTTATTTTCTTGTAAAGTTTATATTTTTAACAATTCTTGTTAATTCTCATTCTTAAATAGAGGAGTATAAGTGCGTCGATGAGGAATACGAGACACCTGGTGAAGATCATGGCATTGATCAGCACATGAAGTTTCATAGTCTAGAAAAAGCAAAATAAAGTGCTGTTCATTTCAAATCGTTCAGTTATTATTCTGCACCTGATAAAGCAGGAGAAAATAAAACCATAAATAGACAATTTCAACCATATAACGATGTGAGCTAATTTGACACACCAGATGATCAAGAAACACCTTTAGATGGTGATTTTGGATTAGCTGATAATCCAGAGAATGAACGAGCTAATAAAATATATGCGGAATAGCAATTATTCAGGAAAAAAGAAGCCGAAGCGATATAAAGAGAAATGGAAATGTAGTAATTGTAGGAAGATAAAAAGAAGGTGGTAGAATAGAAATAGCCAGGGAAAAATATGGAAAAAGATAGAAATAATAGCAAAGAAGAGAATGGTAAATAATTAGAATAAAAGAAAGGATAAGGGAAGGATTAAGAGAACAATGTGGATTAGGATGCTTTGAGGAGTAAAATGCAGTAGAAGATATTGGAGCAGAAACTAATAGAATAATAACAAAGTGCATTGAAATAACAATAATAACTAAAGTTACAGTAGCAGTAATAATAATAATAACAACAACAACGAGAATAACAGCTACAACAATAAAAATAATAACTTTTGCAGTAAAAACAACAATAGCAGTAATAGCAGCAACAACAATAACAATAACAGCAACAGCAGCAACAACAATAATAATAAGATAACTCCAGTGGTTTAAAAGCGCGTGGTTTAGAGAGCAACGTAGCTGGTGAGAGTCAAGTGCAGCTCGGCTAAGACGAATTGACAGCTGAGCAAAAGGAATATTTCTCCAGCGATGATTTCAAGTTTCTTGTCAAAAAAGAGATTCTGAACGATTTAAAACCTGAAAAAGATCCTTATGATAATGAAGATTACATAATAATTTCCAAGGATATAAAATGGAGTCGCCTCTATCTCAAGAAAGTTAACCTTTATATTCAATGCAGGGTCTTCACCAGCATTGAGTAATTCAGCGGATATCTTGAAGGATATGAGAAAATAGTCTAAAAATTTATATTATTCATGCCACAGACGATTTTCAGTGACAAACATTCTTTAACGGTCATATAAAAACTAGGTGATTTTTCTCTCTACGACCTTTCGAATCTGTTATTTATTGAGAGTAAATCCAGACCGAATGCGAATTACGAGAAAAATTTCTCTTAATTGCTGTCAACACTCATGTAATCCCTTCTATTGATTCTCCCTGGGAATTATTACATCGGGAATATTTAGCCCAGGAATGTGTTTGTAGCTAAAACGACCAAGGCGTATGTGCTGAAATTCTCTAATTTAGTTGATTTCTCGTTTGATTATGCTACGATATGCGATAAGAACTACTCGTCGGTGGAGAAACCAAAACCAACGGATAGCGAAATATGGTTTAGTGAGCTGTATGCTTGCTGCAGATGCATGCAGGAAATGATGGAAAGAGATAAATATTATCTGTAGAAGAAGAATATCAGGGAATTTAACACAAGATATAAGGGGAAATACCCCAAAATTGCAGGGATACTTATGTACTTTTTATTGAAAGGAGAATAACCATCGAAAACAGGTTTGAATATTGATTAGATCCTTGCGTATCTCAGCTCGAATGTTGAGAATTCACTAGGGATTGGATTATCGGAGAGATCCGTGAAACATATTCAAAATATGGTTAAAAGTAGTCGGTTACATTTACGGGAAGAAGCTATTGAGTTAGATAACACTGATAATTAGCAAAAGTTGTTCTTTTTTGTGCAATAACTGCATTTTCATTAGGATTTCGCCGATGACGAAATCAAATATATGATAAAGTTCTTAAATAGGACACTATATTGCTAGGTGCTCCAACGTGCTGAAGAAGAAGAAAGTGATTTATTGTATGCAGTTTTAGAGACAATTCTCACAGATGCTTCCGTTTTCAGGAGAGATAAACATCTACAAAGGAGCACTTATGCGGTATATATTATGTATTAAATTAGAAGTGAGCCTAGAATTGATAAATCCATGGCGTATTGGAGGTACATGAGTTAAACTACATCGTTAGTGGAGTCCTCTAATCCGATTTCATTATACTACGTGGGTCTGTTCAATATGTTGATGCTTGATGGACCGAAATCAGCGAAATATTTTGCATTTGCCACGGATTCGGCGGAATTCGAAGAAGATCTAGTTCCAAGTTAAGATAAGACTCTTCGTCGTTTTCAAACTAACAACAATAGGTACTATGATGATTACTATGACGATGAAGATTATGGTAAAGGTAGTGATTGGAGAAAAGGTAAAAAACGAGTATCCTTACCAGCGAATATAAAACTTCGGTCATAATCTAACCCAGCAATTCGCAAGAAAAAAGGATAACATGCGCTGTTCACTGGGTTCTAAGAAGCTGACAACACAATCTTATTGATACGAGAAGCGTACGGTGTTTTAGCTGAGATAAAATATGCGTTTTTGCAGGAAACATCAGTGAAGAAAATTGAGTCGATTCTCAAAGAAGCTAAGATGAAAAGTGTGCATAAGGCATTAGCGAAAGTTATTGAATTAGAACTAGCAATAGCAGCGAGTTTGAAGCTGTCGATTGTGAGTAAAATCAAAGCTAGAATGGAGAATATGTTCTTTGTGGATTAAGTAGCTACTGCACCAGGATTTGCGATTAATGCGTTTGCAGCTATTTCAAAGACTGTGAGTAATCAAATTACATTGACAGATAATTTCAAGCGGTAATGTGGTCCATCGGATCCTTTGTTGCTAGCTGTGAGTAATATATTGTCAGCTCATGCGTAATTGCAGGCATAGATAGTCGACGCGGTGTCATTTGAGAAAAGAATTCTAAATTATTCACCAGATAAATATAAGGGGAATATACTCAGTTATTTCAATTCACAGGGAGGGTATAATTGAGGGAAAGTAAAATTAAATAACTTAGAGATTCTTTATCGCTATTCTCAGAAGTTCTAAAAGTCCCCTTGAGTTTTCTGAAAGTTCTCGAAAATCCGAAATGTTATTTATTCTTTAGTTGAAGTGAATATTTTTCATTATCTTTTCCAGTATTCTTCTTCTCTTCTTTAATAAATTGCATTTTTAAAATGATTTAGTAATCACAAAATGGCTTAGAATGAAAGCTATATGATTGCAAAATGCATAGTTAGACAGCTAATTTGAATAATGTTGATTTTATTGTGCATGTTGCTTTTAGCAAATATTTAATAAATGTCTGATTCTTGCTCTCTCTTCAACCTTGATAAAACTTAAACTTTTTTTAAATAAATTGTTGCCTTTCTCCACTAAATCCCTACTATTTCAGGAAGTTCTCACATTACTCTCCCTTTTTTGTTGGCTGTGATTATCTCAAAAGCATGCCTAAATGCAAGATGCACTCTCAGAGCCTTTGCAAAATGAATCCCTTACACATTTAACTACTATTAGATAGAAATAAATAAATATAAGTTTTCTAGCAGAGGGGGGGTGTGCCTTAATTTGAAATTTAGTTTAATAGTACAAACATTACTAATAATATTAATTTTATGGTTTTCTTAATGAAAGAGCTGATTTGTTTTTCGTGATGGGAAAAATAGAGCAGTTGTCGTATTTGAGATATTTACTAAGTAATGCCCTTGATGAAGGCAGAAGTAAAGGCCTAATAGTTAAATTAGTTTTCT
>Ga0302271_10003826_pt1 | contig 12386 bp, 6 predicted proteins | sample III_Bog_N1_1_FD_198767 | JGI IMG/M metagenome (GOLD analysis project Ga0302271, IMG submission 198767) | Peat permafrost microbial communities from Stordalen Mire near Abisko, Sweden - III_Bog_N1_1 | ecosystem: Environmental > Terrestrial > Soil > Wetlands > Peat | place: Sweden: Abisko... | reverse complement strand
GGTTTTTTGAGAATCAGTATTTCGAGGGACAGCAGGCAATGCCGGATTGAATTTAATACTATCGGACCATGTTTCTGTGATTTTGTTTTCGGCAGCATACTTCAACGGGAGAGTAAGTGTAAAGACAGACCCCTCGCCCAACAAGCTTTTTACTGTTATGGTCCCGCCAAGTAGGTTGGCATATTTTTTTGCTATGGACAGTCCCAACCCTGTGCCTCCAAACTTGCGTGAAGTCCCTGAATCAGCCTGCCTGAATTCATCAAATATATGGGATAGATTTTCCTCTGAAATCCCAATACCGGTATCCCTCACAGTAATTACTACGGTGTTCTCCTGTTGAATGCTTGAAATTTCCACTTCTCCTTTTTCGGTGAATTTAACTGCATTCGCTACCAGGTTTTGGATGATATGCCTGCATTTGTCAACATCACCCTGAAGAATCAAATCTTTGTCACCTGACTTTTGAAACAATTCAATTTTTTTCTGTACTGCCTGTGGATGAATCATCCCCACAACTTCAGATATCAGGTTTCCGGAACTGAATTTTGAAATTTCAATTTCTTCCTTTCCCGATTCAATGCGCGAAATATCCAGGATATCATTAATAAGCGATAGCAAGTGTTTTCCGTTCCGTTCAATCACTTCCAGGTAGCTGTATTCATCTGCCGGAATTTTATCTGCCAGACGGCGATTCAGTACCCCCGAAAGGGCAATTACCGAATTTAGTGGCGTCCTGAGTTCGTGGCTCATATTCGACAGGAAGGTAGTCTTCAGTTGGCTGGCTTCGCTCAACTGGATTTTCTGCATTTCCAGTTCACGGTTTTGTTCCATCAGTTCGGACGATTGAGCAGCCATTTCTGTTTTTTGGGCTTCCAGCTCGCCGTTTTGGTGTTCCAACTGCTTCGTAAAAACCTGCATTTTCTGATAAGCCAGTACGCCTTCAAGTCGTGCAGTCAACGTATCGAGAATGTTTTTAATCAACAACGCACTATTTTTACTGTACGTTCGGATACTTGCCAGTGATATGATGGCCACTATTTCTGTCCCGGAGACAATCGGAATGGATATTATTTCCCGTGGAACAATTTTCCCGCTTACGGTATGAAATAAAAAACGGGTATCTTTTGGTATCCGCTTTACCATATGAATTTTTCGTGTCGTAAGTACAGCTCCAAACTCCCCTTCCAGGTTATCAACATCAAACGTCACTTTCGAATTATCCGACATGCCGAAAGATTCAAAATGTTCGAATTGCTTTTTGTTTTCTGACAATAGGTACACTGCCGCCATCTGTGAATTCGTTAGTGAAGCAAGTACCGGTAAAACTGATTTAAAAAATTTATGAGGTTCTTCCTCAAGCAACATGATTTGCGAAAGTTCGGTGGCTTGTTGGCTAAGTTCATTGTTTATCTGAATACTTTCAACCATGGAATTAAAGGATTCCGACAATTCCCCAAGTTCATTTTTTGCAGATATTTCACTTCGGGCATTCATATCTCCATCCTGAAATTTCTTGGCAACATCGGTCAATTCCCGTATGGGATTCCTGATGTTTCGTATGAGTATATAACTCACGCATAACATGAGAATTAAAATGCCAAGTATAATAAATACCATTTGTAAGTTTAACGAATCCCTTAATTTATTTGAATTTTCAAAAAGCGTGTCACCCTTCCGGGTTGCAAAAACATCTATTGCTTTAATCCGGGATAACATCTGTTCTCTAAAAATTCCAACGGTGCCATTGGAACTGACACTCTCTTTTATTTTCGCATCCTGTTCTTCAAGTGCAAATTTTAGATTTACCTGTCGAGCAGTATTCCATTTAATGAAGGCTCTGTGAGCCTCAACGACATCTGTTTTGGGACCTAAATAGCTTGATGTGATGTTGCTGAATTGCTGTTCAGCATCATCCGCGGAGAGTTCTATTGATTGCAAAGCATCCTGTTTCTCCTTGTCATTGATTGCCAACATCAAATCCCTTGTTCCCAAACGCATGCTCAGGATATCAACATTCAGGTTCCCCAATGCCTTTCTGACTTGCAATGGATGAGTATATAATATCTCGGACTGTTGGTGAATGCGTGTGGTTTGTCTGTATGAAATAAACCCTAATGCGATAACTATCACAAACATGACTGCAAAGCCCGACATGAGCTGTGATCTTATCTTTAAATCTTTAAACTTCATATGCTTTTTATTTGAATGCGGATAATGCGGATTTTCTGCCGCTTATATTCGCCGATTTATTAATGATTATTCGCAAAAAGTCCTAATCCATAATTGGTGCATTTATCTATCTTCAAAATTGATAATCTGTGTAAATCAGTGTAATCAGTGGACAATTATTTTCTCATATCCGTCTTCATCCGCGTGCTAATCTTCTCCACTTCATCTACATGCCAATCTTCGAAAGTCAAACCTGAAATATCCCTGTTTGAGGATATACTTCATGAAGTCCCGATTTTATCAGGATTTCCCTTTCCGTTTCCCCGGTAATCAGATACCCTTTCGGGGACAAACAATGACAAGCCTTCTGAATGATTTTCTGTTGATATTCCGGTTTGTAATAAAACAATAGATTGGCACAGACTATCACATCGAAATCGCCAAATATACTGGTTGGCGGACAACTAAATTGTTCGCTCAGCAAATCGAATGCTGAAAAATCGATATGCTCCTTCAATTCAGGCTTTATAAAAAAAAGATCCCCCTGCCTGACAAACCAGCGGTTCACCCTTTTCAGATTCAGGTTATTTAATGCCTGTTCGGGATATTCACCCAACAGTGCTTCCTGTATTTGCGTTTTCGATTGATCGGTCGCAAAAATACGAAAATTAATCTTCTCACCATGACATGTTGAATATTCATTAAACAACATGGCCAGGCTGTAGGTCTCCTGTCCACCTGCACAGGCTGCCGACCAGATTCTGATCTCATTCCTGTTCGAGTTGGCTTTTCTCAGCACGATGGAGGGAATCAGTATCTTTTCCAGCACCGAAAAAGTCAGGGTATTGCGGAAAAACTCCGTGTAACTGATCTGAAGGGATTTTACAAATATCTCTCCTTCAAAGGTACTTTGTTGCAGATACGAATAATAGGCTTCTTCCGATTGACAGAAAGTTTCTTTCATTCTTTTCTGAACTGATTTAATCAAAAATACATCTTCATATTGTGACAAATCGATTCCCTGACTCTGGAATATGAGTTCCCTGATTTTATTGTTCCACTTTTCCATTTTACTTTGAACGTGAATAATACATTCCGCCTTGAGGATTCACGCTGATTTACTCGGATTTATTTATCTGTGATTATTTGTGTTTAAAATCTGTGTTATCTGTTTTTAATTTACAATCTTATATTTTTCTTTTTCACCTGATTTATTCAGTAACTCATTGATTTCTTTCTTCAATTCAATCATGGTCATTTCCCGGTCCACTGTCAGGTTATGAAAACGTACCAATTCATTCATTTTCTGCTCTATTTCTTCCTGTGCTTTTTTACGTTCAGTCATGTCCCTGATCACTACCAGGGTCCCATAATTTGACCCATATTTGAAACTCGATCCGTTTAATTCTCCATAAAAAAGAGAACCGTCTTTTCGTTTCATCAAAAATTCCAGGTTGCTAATACTCTCTTTCGATTCAATTATTTTTCTGAATGTAGCTTCTGCTTTCTCAATGGACTCCTCAAACACAAAATCTGAGAAACTTAGTCCACACATCTCTTCCGGTTCATATTGGAATAATGATTTTGAGGCTGTCGAAGCATAGATCAACTTGCCTTGATTATCAGTAATTGAGATTAAGTCAGTGGTTTGTTCCGTGATTGATCGGAATTTTTCTTCACTTTCCTGTAGTAATCCGAATGCCTTTTTGCTTTCGGTGATGTCCTGACCAAAACTGACCATTCCTTCAATCTTTCCTGAAATATAGATGGGTGAAGTGTTTACTGAAAGTATGAGGATACTTTCGTCTGCTTTTTTTAACCGTATTTCACAGGTACAGTTCTCTCCGGTCATGGTACGGTCGAAGACGTCTGTTACAAAAGACAAATCTTCCTTAAAAACGAGGGACGCAAATGATTTCCCAATCCAGTCTTCCTGTTTAAAATCCGTTATTTCTAAAGCCATTCCGTTCGCGAAAGTAAAACAACCCTGCTTATCCAATGCCCAAATCAGGTCATTCGAGTTTTCAATCATGGTGCGGTATTTGTCTTCACTTTCATGGAGTGCCTCTTCAACCTGCTTACGATCGGTAATGTCACGCAGCACGCCTTCGTGTGAAACGATTTCACCTTCGGGATTCTTATTATACCAACCGTGGTCTTCAATCCAGAGTTCTGAACCATCTTGCTTTTTTAAAGGATATATCGCTAATTCTTCATTTAGACTATTCAATACTATATAATCGCGGTCGGAAGTATCGAAATACAACTGCGATTTTATATCTATGGCCATCAATTCTTCCTTGCTATTGTAACCAAGCATCTCCACCATGGCTGGGTTGACATCTATAAATTTACCGCCAGGGGTGCTTTTATAGACACCATCAGGTATCCGTAGCACTAAATTCCGATACAGGTCTTCGCTTTCCCGCAAAGCCTGTTCTGACTTCTTTCGTTCGGTGATGTCCCTGAAAGTTCCCAAGATAAACGCTTTCCCGTCTATTCGAATGGTCTGGGCCAATATCTCAACCGGTATTTCACTCCCATCCGAACAAATGATGGCATCTTCAACCGGAAGGGTAATGTCCGGCATTGTTGATTGCAAAATGTGTTTTTTAGAAGTATCAATCGAGAATCCAGTCTTTACAACCGGATGAAGCTCGCATTGATATGTTCCGATTAATTCGTGTTTGTTCTTTTTAAATAACCTGCATGCTGCCGCGTTGGCATCGATAATTTCCCCTGTTTCTGGATCAGCCAAAAACATGGTATCCGGCGCATCCTCGAACAATACCTTGAAGCGTTCTTCACTTTGTTTCAAAGCCAAATCTGTCATTCTCAAGGCTGTTATATCACGCGTTATGCTCAAAACGTGGTCGCATCCTTCAAGTTCAATCATGGTCGCTGACATCATTCCATACACTATCACCCCCGATTTACTGATGAATTGTGCCATTATATTATCAACAATCCCTTTTTCCTGCAATTCCTTTACCATTTTCTGTCGGTCAGCTTGATTTTTCCAGATGTTTATTTCTTTGGATGTTTTCCCCAGTACCTCCTCTTCATAATAGCCTGTGGTCCTTGTAAACCCATTATTGATGGATACATACATGCCATCTTTCAACCGGTTTATATTGATGGAATCAGGACTGGTCATGAAGGCTTTCTTGAATTTTTCCTCGCTGAACCTTAAATCTGTTTCCGCCTGTTTCCGGTCGGTTATGTCGTAAATCTCTGTGATAAAATGGAGCGGTTTTTCTTCTTTATCCCGCAATAGGAAGATACTGATATCTGCCCAAACGATATTCCCGTTTTTATGAATGTATCTTTTCTCCCAATTTGAAAACTCCTTTTCACCTTGCAGGATGGACTTAATTTCATTTTTGTTAATCTCTATATCCTCCGGATGGGTAATCTCGGACCATTTCATGAGTGACAGTTCTTCCCCGGTATATCCGGTAATCTGACTGAAAGCCTTATTTACCTGCATCTTCCCATCTATGGAAGTCATTGATTTTCCAATGATTGAATTCTCAAATACCTGCCTGAACTTCTCTTCACTGGATTGAAGATTTAATTCAACCTGCTTCCTTTCGTGAATATCCTGAACTGAAGAACGGGTTCCCAGGATGGTCCCATCTTTTGACTTAATTATTTTATCCTGAAGCAGGACAGTAATCGTTGATTTGTCTTTTGTAAATATTTTCCTTTCATATGGTTCTGTTGAAATCAGTTTGCCTTCGAGCTTTTCCTTCGTCCTTCTCTGTGAATGTGCTTCATTCTCAAAAAGTTTCCAGACATATTGACCCATGATTTCTTCACGGGTATACCCCAGCATATCCAGTTCTGTTTGATTCATCCTCACAATCCGACCAAAGTTATCAATCTCATGGTACCCAACGGGGGCGTATTCAAACAACTCTTTAAAATCTTCCCGGCTCTTAAGAATTTCATTTTCAACACTTTTCAGGTCACTGATGTCCTGGATAATCAACTGAATTGCCTTTTTATCCTGGTAGAGTACAGGCATTGATTTCACTTCTACATCGATAGATGATCCATCCAACCGTAAAAACTTCTCTTCTTCCAGGGGTTGTATGTTCCCATTCCTGAGTACATTCGTCATTCGCTCAACGGCAATTGACAGTGAATCGGGATGTATGAACTCAAGGACATCTCTTCCCAGAAGTTCCTCCTTATTTCCAGCCTTCATCAACCGAAGGCATTCGATGTTCACAAATTCTATTTTCCCTTCTGAATAGATACAGATTGCATCCGGCGAATTATCAACCAATTCCCTGTATTTGGCTTCACTTTCTTTCAAGTCTTTCTCATTTTGTTTCTGATTGGTGATATCATAAAGGATGCCTGTCCATACGATATCCCCGTCAACTACCTGCCGTGGAATTGATTCCAGATGAATCCAGATGATGTTGCCCCCTACTACCAACCGTCCTTCCCAGTTAAACCGAAGGATTGAATTATTCGCCTCCTCGTTTTTACTGACAAAGTCGGCTTTATCCTCCGGATGGATCAAATCGATGATGATACCCGGGCTTTCTCTGAATTCCTCCCGCGTAATCTTCAAAATTTCGCAGAACCGGTCACTGGCCAGTTCCATCTGGTAAGGAGGGTTCGCCGAACTGCTCCAGGCATCTTTCCACCATTTATCCTTCGGGATTACCCGTATCCGGTAAATCCCTGCCGGTTGGTTGTTCACCATGTCCAGGTATAATTCGCGTTCCTGATTCAGGAGCTCTTCGTTAAGTTTCCTTTCGGTGATATCAACCGCGGTGACCTGGCACTGATCCTCTAGTTTTGACAGTTTCCCGGTGAGTTGAATATAAAGTGGTTTGTCACGGTTGGTTAAGAGTTTAATTTCACACGACACGGTTTCTTTGATAAGAAATATCTGTTTAAGAAACCCTTTGAAGATGGGTTTGGATTCATCCATTACAAAAACTTCAAGTAAACTCTCTATCAACACGTCTCTTTCTTTCCCAAGCATGGAAGCCGCGCTAAGGTTTAATTTGATAATCCTTCCTTCGGGTGAGAGTGTGAAATATCCGGCAGGCGCATAATCGTAAAAATCATTCGCACGTTGTATCTCCAGTTGATCGGCTAAAAGTTCCTCGTTTTGCATTTCCAGCTCTATCCGATGTACTTCAAGTTCATGCACGAGTTTCATCACGTCAGCTTCGGAAAGTACCGGATAGGATTGTGACAGTTCGGTCTTTAATTTATCTTCGGCAAGTTGTCGGATGTCTCTGGTGGAAGGATTCTTATCGGGTATGTCTTTCATAATTGCCTCGGGAATGTTACTGTAAAAAAAAGAATGGATAGGAAATGGATAGGGATTGGTTTATAAAAGCAGAATAATCCACACCTGAGTGTACAAATTGATATTGAATGATAGCTTATGCAAATATACTGAAAAATGTAGGGAATGTTCGGCATAAGGTGCTTTTTTTGATTCAATATGTTTTAAAATATCATTTTTGCTCCATTTTAACTTATCTTCCTGACGTTGAACTCCCATTCCTTATGATTCTCATCGACATTATCAGATTTTTGAGTGTAAACCACCATTTTAGATCAAAAAGCCTGCCTCCAATGAATAGTAAAATGTGATTTGTCGCTTCTGTATCTGTCAGAACCCTTAAAGCGGGTTGTTTTGAATCAACGCCTCTCCTTTCTCCTGACGCTTAAACAACACATGGAAATCGGTTCTGAATTTTCAGGATGAAAGGAAAACAGCATGAAAATGCAACACTTTTACACCTTCATCTCTCCTGATTTCAGTCTTTACTTGGTCGTATTTCAGTCGCATTTCAATCGTATTTCAGATAGGGTTCAGATAGGGTTGAGATAGGGTTCAGATAGGGTTCGGATAGGGTTCGGATAGGTAAACCTAATTGAACCCTATCTCAACCCTATGGAAACTCCTTCTGAACCCTATCGATAGTGCGACCAGGTGCAGACTACGTGCAGACTACGTGCAGACTAAAAACCATACCGACCCGCGAACTCCCGTTGAATGAAAGTGTCTTCAGAAATGTGTGTCAGTTGAATGAAGGGCAAAAAAGGGAACAAAAACTACTTTAAGTAATTGAAGTTATTTGTTGATAGATTTGTTAACTCATAAGATATTCATTAACTGCGTCTTACCAATTATTAATTGTTCATTATTCATTATTAATTACTTATCTGCTTCATTCGAACAACCACATTACAAGTTTTAGCCTGACAGATTAATATTTCTTGGTATACAATTCCTACTTGTTCCGACATCGGTTAAAAATCTTTAGTTTTTACTTCACCCACATACCTGTTTTTTACCAAATTCAGGTATGGGTCAAACCCTGAATGATAAACAGGCAGTGGAAGGATACTTTCGACGGACTGTTTCGACTGGTTTTGGAGAGGGAAAATGGTGTGATACGCTGACTTGAGCTGGATTACTACACTCGAAATGGATTAATTATGACATTTATTTCTTCATAAGACTTAAAACATCATGGTCAATTCTAAAAGCATGTTATAAAACATGCTTTTCATGCAATTAATCACTAAAATGCTTGGAGGGTAATGGATTCTGCCGTATCTTTGCACAGTGATTTTTTCATAGTATTAGATTTAAGGTTAACAAAGATTGGTAGAGTGCCGTGAGGCAATCTACCTTTCGTCTTTTATAGAGGTTGTCGTTCGGCAATCTTTTTTTGTTTCAGGGTGGTTCGCAACGGCGGATGTTGTTTCAGGGGTCTGGTTGTGATCGCTTTTGTATACAAATAATGATTGTTTCATTGAACTAACTTTTTGCTGAAATGTTATAAATACGAGCGTTCGTACCGTTATTTTATGTCTGGCAAAGAGATCATTAAAGCACTTAAACAGAACACAAGAATCAAGAGCCAGGAACAAAGACATATCATGCATACTATTCGTGTCATGGGATACAGAATGGGAGATTAATTTATTCGTTGTATAAACCAAAATACCGGAAGAATATGAAAAAGATAGCTCTTATTGGTGCAAGTGGCTTGGTAGGTTCGGCAATCCTGCAGGAATCACTTGATCGTGGATATGAAGTGACAGCCATCGTACGTCATCCTGAAAAAATCACATTGAGACATCCAAAATTAGAGGTAAAACAAGGGGATGTGTTGTCCGGGCAATCGATTCCGGAACTGTTACAGGGGGTGGATGTAGTCATCAGTGCTTACAATCCGGGGTGGACTAACCCAAACATCGCTCAGGAGACTACAAAAGGGTATCAATCGATTATCAATGCCGTGAAAGAAGCGCAGATACCCCGTTTGATTATCGTGGGGGGTGCCGGAAGCCTGTATGCCTCATCGGGAGAGCGGGTAATGGACAGTGGGGAAATTCCCGAGTCATTTATGCCGGCTGTAGAAGCGTTGGCCGGCGTTCTTTACGATCTTCAAAAGAATGAAACTGATTTGGACTGGGCCTTTTTCTGTCCGGCAGGGAATATTGGTCCCGGCAAACGAACCGGGAAATTCAGGTTGGGAAAAGATGAACTGGTAGTGGACAATCAGGGACAAAGCAATATCTCCGTGAAGGATTACGCGATGGCCATGCTGGATGAAGTTGAAAACCCGACGCATCACCGCGAACGCTTCACGATAGGATACTGAGTCAGGGTCCGATTTTTACAAATATAGAGGTCATTCGGAATCATCCGGTATGACCTTTTTAAATGTCTTCTATAAAACCGCAATCCAACATCTGATAAACTCACAGGAAGGGATAACATTTGATATTTATCGCAGAGTATTTAAAAATTCAGGATATTAAGGGGATCCCCTTATTTACTGCACTGTCTATTTGCCTGAACTACAAAAAAAAACTACTTTTGCATTTAAACTCAACAAACACGATTATGAATATTCTTCTCCTTGGATCGGGCGGACGCGAACATGCAATGGCCTGGAAAATAGCGCAAAGTCAGAAACTAACGACACTCTTCATAGCTCCCGGGAATCCCGGTACTGCTACATTGGGAGTCAACCTGCCCATTGCCACTGATGATTTTGCCTCGATAAAAAAAGCAGTGCTTGAAAACAAGATCAATCTGGTGGTTGTAGGACCGGAAGATCCCTTGGTAAAAGGCATCGTGAATTTCTTTGCCGGGGATGATGAACTAAAAGAAATTACGGTTGTAGGTCCCGACAGAGTCGGGGCACAGCTTGAAGGGAGCAAGGATTTTTCGAAACAGTTCATGTTCCGGCATAATATCCCGACAGCAGGATACCTGAGTGTTACCAGTGATAACTTTACCGAAGGAGTAGAATTTCTGAAAAGCCTGCAGGCACCGTATGTGTTGAAAGCGGATGGACTGGCTGCCGGGAAAGGGGTATTGATTTTGAACGACCTGGAAGAAACCATCGGGGAATTAAAAGCCATGCTCGAAGGTAAATTCGGGGCAGCGAGCAAGACCGTGGTGATAGAAGAATTTCTATCCGGGATTGAATGTTCGGTTTTCGTGATTACTGATGGACAACATTATAAAATACTTCCCGAAGCAAAGGATTACAAACGAATCGGCGAAGGTGAAAAAGGACTGAATACAGGCGGTATGGGTGCTGTGTCGCCGGTGCCGTTTGCCAACGAGGAATTCATGCGGAAAGTGGAAGAACGTATCATTAAACCAACCGTAGATGGACTGAACAGTGAAGGAATCGTATACAAAGGATTTATTTTCTTTGGCCTGATCAAGGTTAATGGCGAACCGTATACGATTGAATACAACGCCCGCATGGGAGACCCTGAAACAGAAGTGGTGATGCTACGCCTGAAAAGTGACTTTGTAGACCTGCTCGAAGGGGTAGCCCAGGGAAACCTGGATAAACGAACTGTTGAAATTGACGAACGTGCCGCGGTAACAGTGATGCTGGTATCAGGCGGATATCCTGAAGACTACGAAAAAGGCAAAGAAATCACAGGACTGGATACAGTGGAAGGCAGCATAGTTTTCCATGCCGGTACAACTACGAAAGACGGGAAATTGGTCACCAGCGGGGGCAGGGTAATTGCTGTCAGCTCGTATGGGGCTACGAAAGCGGAAGCACTTGCCCTGTCGTTTAAAAATGCTCAAAAGATACACTACGATAAAAAATATTTCAGAAGCGATATAGGGTTTGATTTATAGAAGACCCCCAACCCCTAAAGGGGGGCATTTAAACTGTTTAAAATAATTGATATTGAATTCACTCTTCTCTAAAAGTCCCCTTTAGGGGATTTAGGGGTTATTTATTTATTTAATTATAATGGCAAAGATATTAGTAATCGATGATGAGCGCAGCATACGCAATACGCTGAAAGATATCCTGGAGTTTGAAAAACACCAGGTCACGTTGGCTGAGAATGGCAAGCAGGGACTTGAAGCGGCTCTGAACAATGTCTTTGACCTGATATTCTCGGACATCAAGATGCCTGAAATGGATGGCATCGAATTGCTGGGACACTTAACTGAAAAAGATATTGAGGCTCCGATTATCATGATTTCAGGCCATGGGAATATTGAAACTGCCGTAGAATGTATTAAAAAGGGAGCCTTTGATTTTATTGAGAAACCCATCGACCTGAACCGGTTGTTGGTAACCGTACGCAACGCACTGGAACGGAATAACCTGGTCACCGAATCGAAGACACTCAAAAAGAAGGTTGCAAAAAAGCATCAAATGATAGGTACTTCACCTGCCATTGAAAAAGTGCGCATGATGATCGAACGCGTGGCACCTACGGATGCCCGTGTGCTGATAACAGGGGATAACGGAACGGGAAAAGAGGTCGTGGCAAGGTTACTCTTCGAGCAAAGCCACCGGGTAGATGCTCCCTACGTGGAAGTGAACTGTGCAGCTATCCCTTCCGAACTGATTGAAAGTGAATTGTTCGGACATGAAAAAGGAGCTTTCACTTCGGCTATCAAACAACGAATCGGGAAATTTGAACAGGCGGATGGAGGTACCATTTTTTTGGACGAGATAGGGGATATGAGCCTGTCGGCACAAACCAAAGTACTACGGGTATTGCAGGAAAATGAACTGACACGGGTCGGGAGCGACAAGAGCATCAAGGTGAATGTCCGTGTGCTGGCAGCGACCAATAAAAACCTGAAGAAGGAAATTGAAAACGGGAATTTCAGGGAAGACCTGTTCCACCGTTTGAATGTCATCCCTATCCATGTGCCCAGC
>Ga0302271_10003824_pt1 | contig 12390 bp, 7 predicted proteins | sample III_Bog_N1_1_FD_198767 | JGI IMG/M metagenome (GOLD analysis project Ga0302271, IMG submission 198767) | Peat permafrost microbial communities from Stordalen Mire near Abisko, Sweden - III_Bog_N1_1 | ecosystem: Environmental > Terrestrial > Soil > Wetlands > Peat | place: Sweden: Abisko... | reverse complement strand
TTTGCTTCATGAATTTTTCAAGAGGCAAACCGGATATGGTTTCTATTATTTCACCAAGAAGCACAAACCCCAGATCACTGTATTTTCGTTGGGATCCAACAGGAAACATAAGCGGGAGTTCTTCAATCACCTTATAACTTTCTGTTTTGTTGGAAGCACGGTAATAAAGGGGATACCACTCATACAGCCCGGCAGTGTGAGTAAGTAGATGCCTGATGGTTATTGCTTTTTTATCAGGGGTGTTAAATGCTTTTATGTATTTATATACAGGATCTTCAATTTTAAGAAGTCCCCGGTCAACCAATATCATTATGGAGGTTGTTGTGCCAATAACCTTGGTAAGCGAAGCGATATCAAACAGAGAATTTACTGTCATTGAGTCAGGTGGATTTAGAACCTGATGATTATAGTCATACTTCTGTGCGTATCCATAAGCCTGTTTATAAATGACACGATTATCTTTCTTTATTTGGATAACAGCTCCCGGAATCTCATCGAGAATTACCTTTGTTTGAAGGATACTGTCAACTTTGAAGATAAGCGTCTTTTTATTAGTTTTCTGAGTAATCGTCTGGCAGTTCGATAAATCGTACAGAGCCAACATGAGAATTAATATGAAGAACAATCTTTTTTTCATACTAGATATTATTAATCGATGATTACTATTTGTCTGGTTTTAGCTTTGTGTTCCCTTGTGCATTCCTTAGTGATCCTTTGTGGTTCCGGATTTAATTTTTACCACAAAGGCACTCAAAGGTCCCGATAGCTATCGGGATCACTAAGGTTCACAAAGGAGCCTTATATCCAACTCTCGGGCCCACAGTTTTACGAAGCAGCAATTCGGTAAATCCCTGTTTTACAAAATTATCGAGTTCTCCAATTAGTTTAAAACCGAAATCATAATAAAGCTTAATCGCTCCCTTATTGAATGAAGATACACAAATGAAGAGGTTCGGTGAAAATTTAAGAACTCTCTCATCGCAATAATTCAGAAGTATCTTTCCTAATCCTCTTCCTCTGAAAGCCTCATCTATACATATTGTCTGAATATAACCCGAAAAAGTACCAGCCGTTTGAAGTATTACAAACCCGGCAATAACATTCTTATATTCAATAACATAAGTTTCCTTGAAGTCTCCATCAAACGCTTTAAGGCATTGTTCATAGTCCATTTCCAGGGTGATCCATGGATCCGTTAAAGACATCATCGTGGCACAAACCGCATAATCCTGCGGGTCTTTCGTGAGTCTTATTACAACTTTTTCATCACTCTTCATACGATATTCATTCTTACTTTGTGTTACTTAGAGTATCCTTTGAGTTCCTTTGTGTTTATAATTTTATTTTTACCACAAAGGGTCACTAAGGATCACAAAGGTTTTTAATTTGTCATAGATAAGTTATTAAATTCGGTGTCCGGCTGATTCTTTTTAATAATGAATAAAAACAATATTGTAAGCAAAGCATTTACAAAAATATTCATAAACCCAAAATCAAAATTAAAAACCCGGATAAAATATCCATTTAATAGCCATGTAAACAATGCTGCAGAAACACATGCGAGCGGGACCCATTTCTCTTTAAATTTAATTTTGGTAAACAGTCCTGTGAGATATAATCCCAGTATAGGGCCATAAGTATAACCGGCAATTTTAAATATAGTATTTATTATTGCGCCCTTACTGTTCCAGAACGACATTACAATCAGGAACATAACGATGTTGACCCCGAATAAAACGCGATTTTTTAATTTTTTCCTGAGTTCCTGAGGCCTGTTTTCAATGTCCAAAAAGTCGTAACTGAATGCTGTTGTCAGAGCTGCAATACATGAATCAATACTTGCAAAAGTTGAGGCAATTACACCAATCAGGAATGCAATTGCACCAATCTTGCCAAAATAATTCAGAGTGAGTAAGGGATAGAGATCATCAGTATTTACAAATTTGCCATTCTGACATAACAGTTTAACCCCATGACGTTCGGCATACAAATAAATGAGAATACCAAGACCCAGAAACATTGTTTGTGCAAAAGCGATGAAGAAACTGAATGTAAGAACATTCTTCTTTGCATCTCTGGCATTTTTTACCGTGAGTGTTTTCTGCATCATGCTTTGATCAAGTCCAACAAGCGCAACAGTAATAAGCAAGCCTGATACAAACTGTTTGAAGAAATTAGAACCAGAATGAAAATCCCAGTCAAACACTTTTGCATAAGGATGATGAACAATTGTTTTTACCATTTCGGCAAATGAGAAGCCAAGCGAATTTTGTATTGTAATAATTGATATAACAATTACTGTGATCAGGAACAATGATTGCAAAGCATCTGTCCATACAATCGTCTTAATACCCGATTTATTGGTATACAACCAGATCAGTATCAAAACTACAATGATTGTTATGATGTAAGGAATATGAAGTGCATCAAAAAAAGCATATTGCAGAATTTTGATAGATAGAAGTAACCTTAGAGCGGCGCCAAATGATTGTGATACAAGAAAAAAAAGCGAACCTGTTTTATAAGTAACATTCCCGAACCGGATATTCAGATAGGTATAGATTGAAACAAGTTTAAGCCTGTAATAAATTGGTGTCAGGATAAACGCAATAAAAAGATAACCCACAATAGTTCCGAGTATAAACTGGAAGTAATAAAGGTTATTATTGCCAACGTTACCAGGGATCGAAACAAGCGATACGGCAGAAATACCTGAACCAATCATGCCAAATGCTACCAAAAACCAGGGAGAGGCTCTGTCACCATCAAAAAAGGTTGAATCATGAACATGTCTGGATGCAAAATGCGAGATAAGCATAAGAATAGAGAAATAGCACAGGATGATAATAAATAATAACAGAGGACTCATTCTTAAGATATTTACATTAACAGAAGCCAAACGTAACGAAAAAGTCGGATAAATAATATTTCTTTATATTTACTTTTTATCAGTTTGGTTAATAATAAATAGCTTCTGTCTTTACCATGAACTACACACTATTAATTCGCTTGTGTGGGGTGTTTAAGAAGAAGGATTCTATTAAAAACAAAATAGTTTTATGTTTGTTAATGGTATAAAATAATATGGTATTATGGCATTTACATTAGAAACCGGCCAAAAGGCTATAGATTTCAAATTACCATCGACTGAAGGTAAAGAATACAGTCTTTCAGATTTTGAAAAATTCAAATATCTGGTAATCTTTTTTACATGTAATCATTGTCCATATGTATTAGGATCAGATGAGATTACAAGAGCAACGGCAGAAAAGTTCAAAACTAAGGGTGTTGTCTTTGCAGGAATTAATTCAAATAGTGAAAACACTTACCCTGAAGACAGCTTTCCAAATATGGTTGAAAGAATGAAGAAGCATAAGTTTCCATGGGTCTATTTATACGACAAACCACAGGAAGTTGCAAAAGAGTATGGAGCTTTGAGAACTCCACATTTCTATGTGTTTAATGAGGAGAGAAAACTTGTCTATACCGGAAGAGGCGTTGACAATCCAAGGGATAGCTCAAAAATGACAATTAATAATCTTGATCAGGCACTTGAGGAGCTTACCAGTGGAAAACAGATTTCAGTCGCGGTAACAAATCCTATTGGCTGTAATATTAAATGGGAAGGAAAGGATGCTCACTGGATGCCTCCTGATGCCTGTGACCTTGTCTAGTTTAATTCTTTTCAGGGAGCCAGCCGTTTGATGATCCAGAGATCTTCCCTTTTGGTGTAGGTCATACGGTCATGAAGCCTGTATTCGCCATTCTGCCAGAATTCAAACCAATCAGGAATCAGCCGGAATCCTCCCCAGTGTGGTGGTTTTTCGATAGGTGTTTCAGAATATCGGTTTTTATAGAAGGTATAGAGCTTCTCCAGATGTTGTCGGTCGGGTATAACAGAACTCTGTTCGCTTGCCCAGGCGGAGAGTTGACTTTCTCTTGGTCTTGTCATGTAATATGATTCGGAATCTGCCTCAGATACCTTCTCTGTTACACCCTCAATTCTGATCTGTCGACCTGATTCAGCCCAGTAAAATAGCAGTGCTGCCCTTGGATTAAGAGCCAGTTGAGAACTTTTTCTGCTCCTGTAATTTGTAAAAAAGAGAAATCCCGAGTAATCATAGCCCTTAAGCAGAACAGTTCGGGCAGAAATATTTCCATCATTTGAAGCGGTGGCAAGAGTCATGGCTTCAGGAATAGTAATTCCAGAACGCAGATGTTCTGAATACCATGACTTAAATTGAACAAATGGGTTTGGATCTATAGTATTTTCCGAAAAAACCTGACTATTGGACATCTGTTTTTTTAAATAACATTAATTATTAGGATAACAGGATATTAAAAGCATTGTTTTAAAAGTGTTAAATATAAATTAAATCCATATCTTAAAACCCAAATAATTTTAAGATCAATGACAAATAAAAAACAGAATTTTGCAATCACGGCAATGCTTGTTTTTACTCTGCTGTGCATAGAGGTATCATCTTCTGCCAAGACACCTTCGGACCTCTCAAAATCTGACCTTATTCCTAAACCAGTTTCGGTTATGGCAACAGGCGGTTTTTTTTCATTAAAGTCAGGTTCTGATATTTATTTCCAGGGGGAATCGAAAGAGTTGAAACAGATAAGTCAATACCTGGCTGATAAGCTTAAACTTTCAACAGGATTTGGGATTGATGTGATTTCTGCAACCAAAACTCCAGGATCAGGGAATATATATCTTACTCTGACAGAGAATAATCCGGATGCAAAGCTTGGTGATGAAGGATATGTACTGATTATTACTGAGAAGTTGGTATTGCTTTCTGCCAATAAGCCGGCCGGGCTATTCAGGGGAATTCAGACAATCAGACAACTTTTACCTGCTAAAATTGAAATGGCATCCAAACAGACAGGACCGTGGAAAATAGCCACAGGCACAATCACGGATTATCCTGTCTATTCTTATCGCGGAGTAATGCTTGATGTTTCACGTCACTTTTTTGCTATTGAGGATGTGGAAAAGGTAATGGAATATCTTGCCTATTATAAAATGAATACATTGCATCTCCATTTGTCTGATGATCAGGGATGGAGAATTGAAATAAAATCGTGGCCGGAACTTACAAAACATGGTGGAAGTACACAGGTAGGTGGTGGGAAAGGCGGATACTATACCCAGGAGCAATACACTGCTATTGTTCAGTACGCAAAAGACAGGTATATTACAATAGTACCCGAAATAGATATGCCGGGTCATACAAATGCAGCATTATCATCTTATGCAGAACTGAACTGCAGTGGAAAAGCAACAGACTTATATACTGGTACAGAAGTTGGATTCAGTTCTTTTTGCACAACCCTCAATATCACTTACAAATTTATAGATGATGTTGTAAGAGAACTGGCAGCAATAACTCCCGGACCATATATACATATTGGCGGCGATGAATCCCATTCCACAAAAAGAGAAGATTATATTCCTTTTATAAATAAAGTTCAGGATATCGTACTTTCTCATGGAAAGAAAGTTCTTGGCTGGGATGATATTGCAATTGCGAGTCTTAAACCAAATATTGTTGCTCAACACTGGGCGAATGTTAAAAATGCAAATATGGCTGTTGGACAGGGAGCAAAAATTCTCATGTCTCCGGCTGTAAAAGCATATATGGATATGCAATACGACAAATCCACTAAGTTAGGATTGCATTGGGCGGCTTATATTGAAGTCGACAGTGCATATATCTGGGATCCGGCAACATTTATACCAGGAGTTGGTAAGGAAAATGTTTTGGGTGTTGAGGCAGCACTTTGGACAGAGACTCTTACAAATCTAAAAGAAATGGAATATATGATATTTCCCCGCCTGCCGGGCTATGCTGAGATAGGATGGACCCCTTCATCAGAAAGAAGCTGGACTGAATATAAAATACGACTGGCCAGACAGGGAGAAAGGTTTAAAGCACTTGATATTAATTATTACCCGTCTAAACTGGTGCCATGGATTGAAACTAAATAGGCGAGGGGAACATGAATTAATACGTAGGGTAATTTTAATTAATGAATAAAAACAAATAGGTTGTCTCTTTTTACAGAGACAACCTGTACTCATCTAAACACATTTTAGTATAAACGGCAGTTCGGTATTATTGAACAGTTTCTTAAACCATTTTATCATACCATTCTGTCATAAACAAAAATCTATGAGATTTTGTTTTTAAAAAATTTCTAATTAATTAAAAAATAGTCCGGATTAATAACTGCTAATTAGCTAATAATTAAATTTCCAGATTATAGGTTTCACGTGCATTTCAAATCTTTTACTTAAAAAATTAGAAGTTTATAAGACTGGCTGCCTGGTGAACTATTGGAGATTATTTTAAAGATCAACCCTAAAATAATAAATCCTGAAAATGTTCGTTCAATTCTTGTCATTACTAAAGGGAAGACTAATAAGATTTTCCAGTATCCGGAATTGATTCAAACTGTTGTACCTTTGATCGGAAGTGTTTTTTTAAAGTCTGCAAAATATGATCACAATGAACAGAATATTAAGTATTTCAGGAATTATCCTTCTTATCTTAATGATTGCTTCGTGTAAGAAAGAAACTAAACAGGTATTCCCGGCGGTTGTTTCTACATCAGCTGTTTCGGATATTTTTTATAATACAGCTATATCAGGTGGGGCTGTAGAGGACGATGGATCCGAAAGTGTAACTGCCAGGGGTGTCTGTTGGAGTACCAGTGCATCTCCTACAATTGCTGACCGGTTAACTGTAGACGGAACAGGAGCTGGGCAATTCGAAAGTTTAATATACGATTTAAATTATGGTACATTATATCATGTAAGGGCTTATGCTACAAATAGTACAGGGACTGCATATGGAAGCGAATACACTTTTACTACAAAAACACCAAATGTAAAGTTTAATTCCAATGTGACCTATGGAACCTTGACGGATCTGGATGGCAATATATATAAAACTATTCCAATCGGTACTCAGGAATGGATGGCTGAGAATCTTAAAACTACCAAGTTCAACGATGGCTCATCAATCACACATATTGCCAGCAATGCCCAATGGACAAATAATCTTTATCCGGCCTATTGTTGGTTATATAACAATGATACACTTTATCATAACATATACGGGGCATATTATAACTGGTTTGCAGTAAGCACCGGGAAGTTATGTCCTGCCGGATGGCATGTTCCCTCTGACGACGAATGGCAACTTATGATGGATTTTCTCGGGGGCACTGATAATGCAGGGTCGAAAATAAAAGAAACCGGTGCCAACAATTGGACAAATTCTAATAGTGATGCAACAAATTCAACCGGATTTACTGCATTGCCGAGTGGTATGCGCGAAAGTGCAGACGGAAATTTTAGTGGTCAGGGTTACTTTGGAGGGTGGTGGTCCACTAAAGAGTCAGATCCCAGTCCTATGTCCAAAGCCTGGATACGATGGATTCATGGTGACACTACAATAGTTGCCAGTAATTCAGTATATAAAATAGATGGATTTAATGTACGATGTTTAAAAAATTAAATAATTATAAAAGTAAGATATATCAACTCATTGGATACACAAGCAAATTTATTTCATCAGTCTTTCAACAATAAAATCACCCAGCATCCGACCTTTTTCAGCACCTGTTTCAACACTGAATTTGTAATGGATTCCTCCATAAACACGACTTATTGACGCCTCTTCTGCTGCCTGAGAAAAAGAATTAAAGTGACGCTGCATTCCTATATATCTGAGATCGCTGGTATCCTGGAATGCAAAATTATTCCCAAAGAGAGAGGTCAGAACTGTTGCCGCTGATGCAGTTATTGTACTGTGACCACTGGTATATTCAGGAAATGGAGGAGTTTGAAGGAAAGGCATCCATGTATGATCAAATGTTTCATTTATTATTGTTACCGGCCTGATATAACAGCTCCTGTATTTTTCATCCCAGCAGGAGATAAATCCTTCATACAATGCCAGAGATGTTAAAGCATAAGCCCTCGCTGTTTTAACCGCATCTGCCCCTGAAAGTTTTGAAGCAATTGCACAGATTCCCATCCAGTGTCCACCCGGAGTGATTTTTTTATTGCCGAACATCATATGACCGGAATGCATAATTACCAGAGGATTATCATCCCAATAAGTTGCTATGTTCATCTGTTCTTCAGTCAGATTTTTATTTATATTGTAAACTTCCCTGACGCTTCTGAAAAACAGGCTGCTTGTATCTGTACTGAACCGGGGTGGCCGGGCTGGCATAAATTGTGAAGCAGAATCCATTATCATGGGTTTCATCGTATTCCAGCACCATTCAACACCATCAAGATAATCAGGTGGAGTTGGTCTCCATTTACCCGGGTCATTGCTGCCAAGATATTTAGCTTTTCCTCGAGATTGAAAATATCCATCTTTTTTTGCCCTCTCCAGTATTCTTTTTGCAATTGTGTCACCAAATGCTATTGACCGATTATAAACCGATTCATCGACTTCTGCTTTAAAACGAGCGAACAATGATTCTTCATATTTCTTAAGAGAATCGACAGAAAAGACTTTTACATTATGAACAACATTGAAAAAAGCCTTACTGGCAGCAAGTGTGTAATTATATTCTTTGTTGCTCTCAGGTTGAGGCATTTTACCAAAACCATGCAGCTTTTCTGCGAGCGAGGGAGCATCTTCCCCGCTGAAACGAATTGCTTCATATGTTGCAAGAGCGGAGTAGACATATAATCTGCTTGCAACGGGCGGGGAGAAGACATCATATATTATCACCTGTGTCAGCTGGTCCTGATTCTGATGAAGAATATCGGCATCAGTTAGTTTTGAAGATTGCTTATGCTGACAGCCTGAAATTGCTAAAAGAAGACAGCCTGCAAGGAAAGATTTGAAAATGATATTCACAATAGCGATTGATTTGAAATTGGTTTTCATAATACTTTAGTTTAATAAACCCAACCCATAGTTTTAACACTAATACACATATAGGTTCTCATAAAAGGTCATAAAAGTTTTTCCGGATGCCCTGTTATTATTCTTCTTATTCCTCTTTGACTATTTGAAATGACTATACTTTTCATATTATCATCCGCTTCTGTAAATCTTCCTGATTGAGAAAGAAAGGAGGAGCCATAATAGAACTCCAGTTTTCTCGAAATTCCATTTCTGTAAGTTAATTCCGCACTGATATCCTCAGGCAATAACTGGATATTGGTTACTTTTCTTTTTAACTCAAAAATCTTTAATGGTCCGCGGTTTTGAGCTGCTGCTGCCAGATAATGGTTATTTTGTCCTCTGAGGCACACAAGGGCTTTCCCGTTACCTGGTATATAAATTCCGCTTTGAAGAATTGTTTGAGCTACAAATCCTCCCTTGCCGTCTCCTGTCATCAGAAGACCATTGAGAGCGTCATAACGACCAACAGATACCTCAGTTCCCCAATCGTTGCAATTCATTAAAATATCCAGATTACCATCACCGTTAAAATCATCCACTGTCATTCCATTTATAGCTGAAAGCTGGGCCTGGATCGGAAGAGGAATCAAAGTGAATTTCCCATTGCCATCATTTCTGCAATAACACGAACTAAAATTATTTGCTCTGAGCACTAATGCATTTTTTATCTGGTCTTTTGAAAGAAGCTTTTCAATAGTTGCAATAGCGTATGATTTATAATTCTGGAATTTTGATCTTATGCCGATCATCTGTTTTACCATATCATCACGTGTATGTACAGGGTATTCCTTTTTTGAAGTATCCTGCTGGCTCGCTGGAAGCCAGATCGAAGGGATGGCATCGTAACTGCCATTGTTATCAAAATCATTCGCATAAATTGAAACAGGATATTTTTCACTGGATTTGTAGAATGAATTCAAACCGAGATTACCAATTATATAATCTATATCGCCATCATTGTCAAAATCACCTGCTGCTATAGAATTCCACCAGCCTGTCTGGCGACTTATACCTGTTGAGGCAGTAACATTTTTGAATATCCCATTTACATTCTTAAGCATTGTAACAGGCATCCACTCTCCGGCAAGAATTAGGTCGGGCCATCCGTCATTGTCAAAATCTGTAAACAGCGCATCACATACAAGCCCGATATTTGATAAATCCTTAGCAGCATCTTTTGTGATATCAGTGAATTTGATATGTCCGGGTTTTGAATCATTCCTGTATATGAAGCTGTTAACCGGTTTAGGGTAGTTCCAGGGATCAACTCTACCGGCAATGAAAAGATCAAGGTCTCCGTCTTTGTCAAGATCAGCAGCCCGTACGCAGAACTTACTTGAGTAGTTTACAGGTATAGCATCAACATTTTCAGTGAAATTTCCTTTACCGTCATTAACATAAAAATGATCCTGATATAAAGGGCTGTTTCTTTCATTCTCATATCCGCCGGATGCAATATATATATCAATATCTCCATCATGATCGGCGTCAAACAACAGAATGCCGGTATCGTCCCATGATTTTTTTGACAAGGAAGTTTCGGAAAGAAGCTGTTTCTGAGAGAAACTACCGGCGGTTTGTTGAAGAAATAATTGTGCACTGAAACCAGAAGAACCGCCGCAGACAATATCATCAAGACCATTGCCATCAATATCACCAACAGCCAGGGCGGGTCCGTATTCTGAAAGTTTATGAGGTAGAAGTTTCTGGATGTTGAAATCCACGAAGTCGGATTCCTTATCTATAAAATTTAATTTAACTGATTTTGTTATCTCTGAAAAGAGAGCATCGTTGACTTTAGCTTCCCGGACTATTGTAAAATCGGCAATGGCATCAGCAATGTTTATTTTTACTGATTGATTCGCCAGTATGTTTTTTAGCTTTTGTAGACGGCCATTTTGCCATTTTACAATAACAGAATCAATTCTCTTCGATTCACCTATACCAAAATGAGCAACATCTTCTATAGTAGAAAGATAGCCACGGAATGGATTGTTTTCCCAAACCTGCTTTTTTCCTTTATCATAATAGATCTCTACCCACGCTCCCAAGCCCTGTACATTCTTAGAAGGACCTGATAATTTTATGCTTATATAGTGGCTTTGATCTTTATTCTGTTCCCTTGAATTATTTCTGTAAACAGATGCTTCATCATTTATGTTATTAATTATGAGGTCAGGATCCCCGTCATTGTCGAGATCAGCATATGCGGCTCCGTTTGAAAAAGTCGAAGCCGTCATACCCCATTTTTCGGATACATCGGTGAATGTCAGATCGGCATTATTCCTGAATGCATAGTTATGAAGTTTCACCACCGGCACCTGGGATAGGATCTGGTCTTTTGAGGCAACAAGAAATGCTTTGCTTCTGAACATTGCAAAATCATGATCTGTAATATCTTTAGGAAAACCATTGCAAATTATCAGGTCCCTGAAACCATCGTTGTCAAAATCCGTGAGCAGTGGTGTCCAGCTCCAATCGGTTGCCGTGATACCCGCAAAGTATCCGATTTCGCTGAAGACAGGCAGCCCAATAGAATCATTCTGTCCTATTCCTGGCCCCTGATTTAGCTGAAGGGTATTTCTTACATATTGGTAGCTGTAACCATATCGATCAGTATTCTGATATTGCTGATAATTATTCGGACTAAGCATCATTTTTTTCCTGTAGTTATCTTCCGGATTCATATCGAGAGAAATCAGATCAACAAGGCCATCATTGTTGATATCACCTATATCATTTCCCATTGAATTTGCAGAGGTATGCTTGAAATATGCCGAAAGTTCATCTGTAAAAGTCCCGTTCTTATTATTTATCCAGAGCAGATCGCTGGTGAGAAAATCATTTCCAATAAAAATATCTTTCCATCCGTCATTATTAATATCGGTTATGATTGCTGAATGCCCATATCCTTCAGTTTGTATTCCTGCTTCCTTTGAAACGTCTGTAAATACGGGATGTTTTAAGGCATTACTCCAGTCATTTCTGAGGAGCTTACCTGTGCTTGGATTGGAACCATTTTTTAATACAGGGTGAAAAAGATAAGGAGAGATCCGTTGATTGATTTCGTTAACTACAAGGTATACATCAAGATCTCCGTCATTATCGTAATCAAAAAAATCAGCCTGGGTAGTATGTGAATCATCATCCAGTCCATACTCAGCAGCCTCTTCCTTAAAGTATGGAATATTATTTTTATCCAACCCCTGGTTTATGTATAGCAGATTTTTTCTGTCAGCCGGCTTTTTCTTCAATGTTGCAGAAACATAAATATCAGTCCAGCCATCATTGTTGATATCAATTATAGCTACACCTCTGCACCACTTGGCGTTACCTGTTACTTTTGCCTCTTCTGTAACATCCTGAAATACAAAATTGCCTTTATTCAGATATAATTTACATGATACAAGATTGCCTGAAAAGAATATGTCAGGCAATCCGT
>Ga0302271_10003823_pt1 | contig 12390 bp, 17 predicted proteins | sample III_Bog_N1_1_FD_198767 | JGI IMG/M metagenome (GOLD analysis project Ga0302271, IMG submission 198767) | Peat permafrost microbial communities from Stordalen Mire near Abisko, Sweden - III_Bog_N1_1 | ecosystem: Environmental > Terrestrial > Soil > Wetlands > Peat | place: Sweden: Abisko... | reverse complement strand
TTCATCTTTCTTGACTATATCAGAAGAAATTCCCCCAAGGTCGAGTTTTTGTCCCTTGAGCGCACGCCCAAGGGCTTTTTGTAGCGCCATAGCGTCCTGAAAGGACGCGGTCTCAATATGAATATCCACTCCTGAAATATTCATACCTTAACCCATCACTCTGTCGGCATTGGAGAACACAATCACGTAAATGGAGATTGCCTGTTCGGTATCCCCCTCGACGTTTTCTTTCCCGCCTGGCATTTTCTGAATGACTCCACCGCTCATGGTATATACCTCATTGGTAATGTTTCCCTTACCATCGCCCGAGCGTTTAATAAACTCTCCTGAAATCAGGATGAACGCGGGCGGGTCATTGATATATTCCTGCATACGGGAGGCAAGGTATTTATCGTCAGCCGTTCCGCGAATTACGCGAATCGTGACGTTTACCTGTTTTCCCGTAGAGTTATACGCATAGATTGCGTTACCGTTTTTACCCTGCTTGAGTTCAACAAGGTTATTCGGCGCTTCAATATTGACAACGTCTCCGGTTGCGAAATCAGTCAGCATCCGCGAATCCAGTATCGTTGTATCTTTTCCAGTAAGTGCTACGCTCATTTAATTTCCTTTCCCTTGAAGGGTTAAAAAGCCCGCCGAGTGACGGGCCGCTGTTTTAGCTTTCAATCATCACGGACACATCGGCCGAATGAATTGCACCGGCGTCTTTACACGCTATGTACGTCGCCGGAGCCTTTCGCGCATTACGGTCTCCCTGCGGTTGCGAAGCAATCGGCAAGGAATAAATGAAGTACCCAAATCCGGCAATGTTCCGGTCATGATCCTCGGGGTTACCAAAACGGGTCGAGGAATTCCAAGTACCGGGCGCGAATACGCCTGCTTGTACGAATTGCTGAAGGACTTTCCGGTATGCGCCTTTCAGTCCGTTCATGCCTTCCTCGGTCTGTGGGATCTTTGTATTAGTCGTTGCCAGAAAGTTAAACCCGGCAATGGTAATACGGAGTTTCAGGGCAAGCCGGGAATAAATCTGGTCGAAGAACTGATTTGCCCCGGAGGTAAAGACTTTCGGAACGCCAAAGTCTCCGTAAAAATCTACACCGGCATTTTTGCAGTCAGTCAGAATCGTTTGATTCATACCCGGATCCCCTACAACGCCCGTTATGTCTTTCCCGTGCATTGTGTGAGCGGTATTGAATCCCGCGAAATCAATCGAAAGTCCCCGTCCGGCATACCCCGCGGCGAAGTCAAACGCATCATCTGCCGATGAGGAATAAAAAAGACATCGGGTATGGGTAAGTCCTGCATTCAATATAGTGGTAAACACGCCCTTGATATCGGCAGCGGTAGGAGAGCCTACAATCCACAATTTATCCATAGTCTGTATTGTTTTCGCGGTTTCCAAGAATAAAGCGTCAGCCGGTTTATCTGTCGAGATAATCCCGAAGAAAGGCACAATACCGGAAGCCCTCAAGATCGCGTCTTTCAGGCGTTCCGTTCCTGTTGCCGCACCGGTTGCGTGTCCTGCCAGTTTCAGAGAGGGGGAAATATCGGTTGCGGCGGCAGAACCTACAGTCAGCGCGGAAGTTGCCCCGGTTGTTTTTGATACAAGGGTTATGTTTGCCGCCGTCAATTCGCCGGTAACTTCTATGGTTGCCCCAGCAGTGCCCAAAGCCGTAGGATTGAGGGAAGCGGTAGCAAGCAGAAGCGAAGAGCTATCAATCGAGCCAATAACGATATCAGCGTCGGCCGCGCCGTCAATAGCAAGGCTAATTTTGTAATCCGTAGCCTTTAGCGCGGTAAGGTCTACCGGGCCGGTTCCTAAAACGGTTGCTGCACTCGCGGGAGCGGAAGCCTTCCGGGGGATAATAACCAAATAGCCACCCGCCGACATAATGTTAGGGGACTGGCTAAAAACTTGTACGGCGATTCGATACGCGTCCGAGCTTGCGCCGAAATCGTCAGCGACACCGTCTGGTCCGTTATATATTCCGTAATCCCCGTAATTAGTGGGGATGGGAACTTCATCAGCGAAAAAAGCGAGCGCGGAGGTATTAACGTCCGCGAGTCCTCGCAGTGCCGCCAAAAGCGTCACCTGGATAAAATTGGAAATACTAAGTTTCCCTGACATTGTTTATGCCTCCGTGTTAATAATCGGCGCGGTAAACTTGTCAATCATAGTTTCCGCGACGGTCTTTATATCAATATTAGATATGATAACCGGTATTCGGTAACGGCGCAAGGCTGAGCTACCTTCGATAGAAGAGAGGTCTAGCGTTGGACCGGCTATAAAAATCGAGCAATTAGCGTCTTCAGCGGCTCTCACGGCGATAGAAGAACGGAGTGCCATGGGTATTTCGTTCTTTCTGTCGGTTGCCTCTTGCCCGAAGCCACAGAGCTCAACCGCGAATCGCTCATGAGAGGACATCGACATAGTTTCTGTATTTAAGGTGAAGTCTTTTTTAGAGACGATCCCAACCATGCCCGATTGGCCGTCGTAGTCGATTAAAATGTATGGGGCCTTATCCTTGGGAGCGTCAAAAAGTTCATTTTTTAATATGATTCGATTGGCGGGAATTCCCGTATAAGCTGCGAGTATTCTTCCTAAAACTTGACCGCATTGGGTTATAGTCATGTCGTTAAATACTCCTGTGGCGTGTCTCCGGAATACGCTTCCGTAGCCTCATACCGCCGGTATCCGGCTTCATCCCACGCCTGCACGGAATCAATACGGTAAGAAATTCCCGCAACTTCTATCTGGTCATCGATTTTAAGCAAGCGATTAGAAGCCTTTGTTAAAACGGAAAACCATTTCCATGCCCGCTGATCTTCCGGCTTGCGGTTGACGCGCTCAGGTGAAAGCGGCTGAATCATGATATCCATCATGATATTTTCAGCCGTTTGCTTCACTATGAAATCAATAACATTTTTAGTCGTTACGCGGACAAAACGCCTTCGTGTCCATCCGCGAAACGCCCCGGAAACTATCGGTATGCTCATTTATTACTCGAAGTATCCGTTAATTTGAACCTGACCCCTGATTTCCTGTGAAGCGGTTGCAGTCCCCAAAATTACCTTTGCGATAATCGAGAAATATTCACCGCCATGAACAACGAGCGGAACATCATAATTGCGGTCAATCGTGTTTGCCTGTTGACCAACCAACGCACCTACCACCCACGAGGTAATACCAAGAGGAATAACGCGCCTTACCTTTACACCTACAAGGTCTTCGGTTCCCGCCAGAGTGTCAGCCGTTGCTCCGACGCCAACCGCCCACTGTATGGTTGTCGGAGTCGTTCCGACTGCCGCGCCCTGATTGAAAGCGTCAAGAGTCACGCCCCTGACAATCAGTGTGCTTCCAATTGGTACAAGGTATTTCATAATGTGAAAATCGGTATCAGCTCCGGCAGGCGCTCCAAAACGGAACTGCCCACCAAGCCCCGCAAAAGATCCTGTAGTATTTACAAGTGAAGCCGCCGCGATTGCTGTAATTGCTCCGCTATTTACCCAGTTTGCAGTCTGACCAGCCGCCGCTCCGGAAGGAACCTGATAGGAACCTGCCCCCATGCCACCCTTACACGTAGGCCATAGGCGATTTAGATCTGCGCCACCATTACTTACCTGAATTGCTGATATTTGAAGTTTGATAACGCTTGCAGGAATTACCGCACCGTTATATGTTCTGGCCGCATATTGACACTGTACCAAGCCGAGAGGACCAAATAAAGCAACAGGAACAGATATCGAACCCATAAGGTTTCCATTAAGCCAGAAATGTACGATATCCTGGCACACTTCAATTACGGTATCATAAACACTTCCGAAAGCAGGAAGGGCAAACTCGACGTACTGTTCAGAAGAGTTATTGCAAATAACGCCGCGCATGACTCCGTTTATAATTCTGAAAAATACACCGTCAGTAATTGCCGCGATTGCCGAGGATGCGTTGAAGTATCCCCATTCTGCAACCCAGTTAGCGACCGGTTGCGCCGTCCATGCAAGGGCGGTCTCTATATACAAGGCGTTTGCTTTGTACCACTGAAAAGTTCGGCACGTTCTGAGCATTGACCCTGAGTTTATGGTATTGAGTCCCGAGCTATTTAATTCATACCGGTTAGAACCGACAACAACGGTCTGAGAAACCGAAAGTCTGGTTGTCCAGATTGAAGAGTTGAGCGCTGTTCCTATGGGATAGTCTGAAAACAGAATAGAATCACATTCTGTTCTAATACGATAATCTTCACTGACCTCAAGTTCTCTCATGAGCCGGTTACCGTTGGGATATTTACCTTTTTCGGAAACCATCGCGGCGAACCCAGCTTTGTCGGATTCTTGCGTTTGTGCTACAAGAGCCTCGCCATCAGAGTTTACTTTAAGCCCGTTTAATTCTACGCTATTACCTATCGTTACCATATCATTCCCCCGAAACTATTATTCTAACATCATACACGCCGGTTGCCCCGTCTTTCGCAAATCCATATATGTCGAAACCGACGCCCGCCGTTCTCGACGCTTCCCCGCATTTTATATCCTGAATTGCAACTTCTTCCAGCTTTGAAGTGAAAAAAACCTGCAAAACTTTTGTATTCGTCATATTGGCGTAAGGAACCGAAACGGTTTTATACCCGCCAGAAGTTCCAAAGTCTAAAGTCGTGTTTAATGTTGCCAAAGTAATTACCCCCGGAATTCCTTGTATCCCCTGTATTCCTTGCGCGCCTGTTAATCCGGTGTCACCTTTAACGCCTTGAATACCTTGTAACCCTTGAAGCCCTTGTATGCCTTGACTTCCAGTATCACCTTTAGATCCTGTATCTCCTTTTAAGCCCTGAGACCCGGTATCACCTTTAAGCCCTTGGATACCTTGAAGCCCTTGTGATCCCGTGTCGCCTTTTATTCCCTGAATTCCCTGTATGCCTTGGTCACCTTTAGATCCTGTATCGCCTTTTATTCCCTGAGTTCCTGTATCACCTTTAATTCCCTGAATACCTTGTAACCCTTGCGGTCCAGTCAAGCCAATCGGTCCTTGAATGCCTTGCGGTCCTGGAACTGTAGAAACGAGCGCGTCCAAAAAATCCTGTTCACTTCCAGTGTTTCCCTCAGCAAGCCAAACCATATATGCGCTTGCCCCTGACTGTCCGGTATCGGAAGCAATAACCTCGACGACATCGTCGGGCGTATCAATATTAAGTATGGTCCCTATCGCCTGAACAATTACACTCATAGGGTTTCCACCTCAAAAAATCCTTCCAGATAAGGAACCGGCACACTGTTTTCCGTCATTATCATGTGCCACGCATGCCGGCCAACAGAGAGAAGTGCAGAGTTTTCAGCGGTAATGGTATAATGTACATAAGTTTTTTCGGTAATGGCATCGTAAGATACGGTTGTTCCTACGGGAAAGGCGTCAACGGTCGCCGTAAAGGTGTTTGCAGAAATATCTCCGGGATGCACTGTCATGAAGGTGCGCTGGTAACCTTTGATTACTTTTTTGACATTAAGATTACCAACACTGCGCGAACCGATATCTGCCATAGGTTCCCCTTTGTTATCAGTGTAATGGCTTATTGTTTATCGGTCAACCTCATACGTTACTGACTTTCTCAAAAGACCCGTGTCGATCAATGGCGCGTCCCCGCCCTTCTTGTGTGCTATGGTAGGATCTGCATTTTCTTGCCACGTACCAAACCCGTTAGTATCGAAAGCTTCTTGTATTTTTGCCTGTCCCGCGATTCCGATATCCTCAAAAATCGCCTTTATGTCTCCCGATTTAATATGTTCTTTCGCTTTACCCTCGACGTATGAAGCAATTTCTTTTTGCTTCAACTCAAGAGGCATACGAATAAAAGAACGTTTCGGAGGTCTATCAGGAACCGACACTGATCCGAATTCGTTGTATGCCCCATATTCCGCGACGGACTGCCCGTCCGGGGCTTTCGCGTCCTTAAATACGCCGATATCGACTGAATGTTTCCCTTTCAGCCCCTTTATCAGCTTTTCAAGTCCGGAAAAATCCCCGGTTATCTCGGATTGTCCGTCGCGGATATTAAAGGACATACGCGGTAGCCACGCCCAAAGCGAACGCCAAACAGAAAATAAAGCCCCAGCGATACGCCCGAAGCTCGAGATTTTTATTTCGAAGGATCTCGGTCATTTCATCAGTCCAGTAAATCTGCCCGGCTTCACGGTAGCCCTTTTTGAACGCCTTCGATGATTTCTTGTTCAAGGATTCGTCCCCCCTGCAACTGTAAATACCACGCCACCAAGGTACGGACTCGAAAGCATAAGGAACTTCTGCCCGTAATACGTCGACGCGAAAATACTTTCTTTCATCCAGTCCGGTATATCAACCGACTCGGAAACCCCGTCAGCTCCCCGGCTATTTTGCAAAAGCCGTGTCTGGCCGCCTGAGTCCGCAGCGTCAATATCCATAACCAGAAAATGTGCGGTCAAGTAATGTTCGCACAAGATCCCGATCTGTGGTTTATCTGACGGGTACAAATCGAAGTTAAAGAGCGCGTCTTTCTCGGCTATCGCGTTCGTTATATCCGAGTCCATAACGTCCGGGACGGCAGAGCCAAACGTGAAATTACGGGCGAACTGTGCCTTGAATGAGGCGAGGGTTACGTTGGGCATTATACGGTTGCCTTCGGTTGTGTTCCTGCAAAATTGTTTCTTGCGGAACAATGAAAATGAGAAATGGCAGAAAGAATTTCATCACTATAATGCTCACTCATATCCATTTCTGACATTATAAAACCATTGCATATTTTATATGCGACAAGCAAACCAAGGTCAGTGATAAAATATTTTATATATTTTATCATTTTTCAGCCCTTGGCGGTCTGCCGGGTTTTTTGACGGGTGTTTCTAGAGTATCGTCGTTCTTTTTTTCTCCAAGCGAAGGGGCAACTAAACCGAGTTCTTTTGCCTCAACGGTATCCTCTCTTTCTTTGACGGCCTTCTCCCTCTTTTCCACGTTCGTGATCCTGTCGCGCAAAGACTGCTCTTCACGCGCCAAGGTAGCCGACGACATTGTCGCGGGACCTGCGGGCGCAATGTCCTGCGGATATCCATTAATGAGCCGTAGCGCTGCAATTTCGGTCATCTCGACAGAATCCGTCGGCTGAAGGGTAATGTCCTCGCCTGCGGCGTTTTTTACCGGCCAGCTCCGTTTTCCTTTATTGGTCACGATCATTGTTTTTTCTTCCACTTGTTACTCCTTAAATTAATTGTACTATATATTAAAGCGGTACGCCATACCTCTCGGGAGCTAAATAAACGCCTGAATATTCTTGCATTTCTACTTTCACGCCTCGCCCTCGAGCAAGGCCGATCAGGTAAAATAAATAATCACGCTGCCCCCCATATTCCCAATCAGCCAGCATATCGACCCCGTGAAGCGCAATATCAGTATACCCCAGCTTAATGGCATAGGCGAGCATCCACGAAATAGATGAGGGGAATATCTCCCCGAATTCTTCTATAAGTTCACGGTACGGTAAAATTTCCCCCGTCTCACCCCAAGCCGTAACTACTTTATCCATTATCCCCGAGAGTCCCGGCTCCCAAATATCAGGGAAGTGTAACTGGAAAACTTTTTCGCACGGCTCGCATACCGTCGGCCCGTCAAAATACGCGGACGAAACTATCCACCGTTCCCGAGTCGCGTCCTGTACGCCTGCTAAAAAACGGCTCCCCCGGCCAATGATCGATAATGGTCTCATATGGGTAGTATGTATCAAGACATAAAAAAAAGCCACCCTTGCGAGTGGCTTTCCCTTAACAACGATTTTTTAGGTCGTCGCGGTCTTGTCGAAGTACAGTACTTCGCGCGGGCGATTAACCATAACACCGGAAAACTGGCCGTATGCAAGCTGTTCGAAATCGAATCCGTTCAGCGTGTATGCCTGGTTCATGGTGATGTCTACGGGAATAGTCAGCTTGAGCGTTTCAGGATCGTTCCTGTAAAGAACATAGCGATTTTTTACCGCAGGATTAAGCGTTGACTGAGCATAGGTCAGCGGAAGAATCCTGAAACCATCGTTGCGAGTCATTTTCTTAAGAGCATTCTCCAAATATTCCAGTTTGGAAATATTCGGATATGTCGCGCTTGCAGCCGAAGCCATGCCCAAATAATCCGCCGTTGGCATAACCAACGTATCAGGATTATCACGGGTATAGTTGCTATTGGCATAATACGCGGTCAAAAGGCCCTTAACGAAAGTCTGGAAGTTCGCATCGGAAAGACCAGAGATATCGTTATTGATCAGCGTAGTATTGATATTAACCGACGCGTTGGTCAAGAATCCGGTCAGCGTGGTATCTCCGGGAAGACCAATGAAGGCCAGTTCCTGAATCCCCAAATCCCAGTTCTTTTTCAAGCTACGGAGTTTTGCTTCCACAGGATCCCAATTTCCGACGTTTGCGGCTTCGGCAATCTGCGCGATATTCCATGTCGCTTTCTTTTTCCATGTGCGCACGGGCATACGGATCTGAGAAAGTGCGGTATCGACAGTAGCCGTCCGACTTCCACCCGAATTGGTTACGCCTTCAGCAAAAGAGCCGCCTTCGTAGAATTCGAGATTCTGGACGACTTCAGACTTCCATGCGGCTTCACCGACATCGACAGGAATATAGTCTTCGACAGATACTTCGTAAAATATCTGCTTAATGACCTGAGCACGGATAAACGACATCGAGTCAATCAGGTATTTGAAGCCTGACGCTGCGACGTCGATATCACCAGAAGAGTTGAAAAGGGGCAAGCCCTTGACAGTAAGTCTTGACATTATATTTCCCCCTTTCCTTAAGTTGTTCCGGCAGTTACGGCATCGTTCTTGAGATAGATACGTATGATATCGCCGATTCCGGCTTTATCAAGAGTATATCCAAGATATGCCTTGGTTCCAATTGCCTGTACACTTCCCGGAGTTGCAACAACACCGGAAACTTTCACGCCGCGAGTGAGAGCCGCGGCAGCTTTCAGGTACATTACTGCCCCTTCGATAGCCACCTCAACGGTGTCACCAGGCGCAAACGTTGCCTGTTTCAGAGACCGGCGAACGGTTCCGAAAATCGCCTGTACTTCGGTTGTGCGCTTATCGACGATAGGATCACCGGCAAGATCGGACGCGCCAAGGTCTACAAGGCGAATCGTTTCACCGGGTATAAGGTTTCCCGTCCCGTTCGGATTATACCGAACCGAAATGATGCTTTCCGCACCGAAAAAGTTTAAGGCGATATCGCCGACCGCTTTCCCGGGCTTAAATTGATTGACGTTTGTATCAACAGCCATTTATTTTTTACCCCCCTGCTTTACGGGCAAACTGTAACGAGCATGACCACGCGCCAAACGATCGGCTTCCGTGTCCATTCCTTCACCGCGCGGGTCAAAGCCAGTGTCTTTTGACGCAGCATTCTTGAGCGCGGTGTTAACCTGTCTTTTTGCTACAGAAGAAGCGCTGTTTGACAGCTGCTTTTTCTCGTCAACAGAAGCCTCGCCCTTGGTATCCGTCGGCGCTTCTGCATTCTGCAAAGTATCGGCAGCCTCAGCGCCTGCACCGTATGCGGCGATAAGGTCAGCAACCTTTACCTTGGTTCCGTCAGGCAAAGATACTTCGTCTTCCGGAGTAAGTGTCTGAGCTTCGCCACCCGAGGCGCCTTGGCTCATTTGATATTTTTCGATGAGTTCGTACAAAGGAACCGGAGTTCCATTGACGTCGACGCTTGTATCGTCGTTCACCAAAACAGGTTTCTGTTCGCCACCCGCAGCGGCTTCCGGTTTCTTTTCCGGCTCAGGCTTTGCGGGCATTGCCGCGTTAGCCTTCGGTTTAATTCCAAAAAGACCCATTCCAGGCCCTCCTTTACTATTTGCTAAAATCCGTGACCCTTCGTATCGGGGTCTTGGGACTATTGCCATGTGCATATATTTTCCGTTTACGACTTCGCGGTCGTATTCTAACTCATGCCAAATTCCCCCGGTATGATCTTCATCGGGTTCATATGCGCACGATACGGAAAAACCTTTTTCAATTGCGTTCTGTGCGTCTTCGTCCCATACGGACATTTCGACCCACTGCCAGCCATCATCTCCCCATGCAGGAATAGTCGTCACAATACCAGCCGCCGGGTTTGATCCTATGTCTTCAAAGTTAAACGCGGTTTCTTTGTCCTGATCATTGTGGTGTTCAGGAACGAAAATAACCGGGCAATTACGAAAAGACGGACCCATATTATCCAAAGCCTCTTTCGAGACAAGGACAACGCCCTGATCTTGATCTTGATATGACATAATGCCGGGTTCGATAAACCGGACCTTATAACTCTTGGGATTAGCCATTAAAGTAGTTTCACTTGTTTTTCTTGAATTGTCAATAACGCTCAAAAAGGCTTGCAATATATTAATATATGGTATAAAATTAAAATAAAGGACGGATAAAATATTTATGAACTTACCAGTAAATTACGAAGAACTTTCAATTCCTATGCGCCGTGAGGTAAGAGAAGAATATATTCGCAGACAAAAAGGACTTTGCTCTTTTTGCGGTGAACCTTTAAACGGAGACCCAAGGACAGATATAAAATCAAAAAAAATAACAGTAAGGCGTTTCCCTGAAAGCTTTTTTAAGTGGCCTGTTCATTTACATCATGACCATGATACCGGAATGACTAAAGGCGCTGTTCATTGTTATTGTAACGCGGTTTTGTTTGAATATTACGGAGAATAACTACTCCAATACCCAAACAGGACTACACCTACACCCATAATCTTCCCCAGGATGACCGCGACGCCCTGTTTTAGCGTCAACTATCGGGGGATCGTCTACCGAATGGATTGTGCCTTGCAGTTCTTTATGTTCCGGGCGAACTCGGATATCATGCGACGTTGACCAGCGATATCGCCTAACTCCTGCCGAACTTGCGCGATTCATCGAGAATTTACTAAAAAATAGGGAAGTTTCCTGACGGGCGAGAAACTCGGCCTTATTCGCGGATACGCCCCATTCGCTCATGATCATATCAGTTAAGGATTCGTCACTCTCGGACGTTTGATACCTTTCAACCATATCACGGAGTCGGGTTATTTGTTCCGGGTTCCAGTTTTTTACGTTCAGTTTTTGGGAATCGTTATAATCCCGGCGCAATTTCTCAGCGGTACGGCGGTCAAGAGTAGGACGGGTTCCGATGGGAAACGTTTCCGCGATATCCTGATCCATAGCGAAAAGTGGTAAATCCATTGAAAAAGATAGTGTTTTTATGGTTTCATCAACCTTCGCGGACATCGCGTCAATCTGCTTATTAATCTTGTCAACAAGAGACTTTCGGTGTCCCTCGGCCTTAAGAGCCGCGACCAATACGTCAGCCGGCGCGTGAAATATAACGCGCCATGTGCCTGACCGCTTGTCGAACGTAGCGAACCGGGAAAGCTCGCGCGAAATAGCGACGTTATACGTTCCGGAAAAAACACCCTGAGCATATTTGATCTTACCCTTATTGATTGCCGCAACCAAAGGCGAAGGGGACGCATTGTTTAACTGTTTCGGTATTAAATCCAACAAAGGAGCAAAGTACGCGTCATAAAAAACTTTGCGGAGGTGTTCGTCAGTTTCGGAAAAATACGATGGTTTAACGCGGAGCATCTTTTCTGCCATTAAGAGCATTCTTCACCGCGTCACGCGCAGCCTTAAAAACCTCAATACCTTTGTTTTCCTTCACCGGGTCAACCGACTGAGCGCCCCCCGGAGGAAGCGGGCGAGCCTGAAACTTAGCCGCCAAATCAGCGGATATAGTTTCACCTTTTGCCAGTTCGTCGCCTATCGCCTGACCGTCAGTAATAAGCCCGCGATCATAAAGCATACAAATCCGGTTTATTTCCGACGCTTTTATCTGTTCAGCTTCCAGTGCGGGCAGAGCCTTAAGCGGAGGGAATTTGAAACGGAATTCAGGAACATAGCCCCAAAGGTTCGCGCAAGCAAGCTCGATCATTTGTTTTATTTGCGGGCGCATTTTGGCTTGTATTTCTGACTGTACCATTTCGTTGTAATTATCAGCGTCACCCTCGCCGGTAGCATTAAGTCCGGAAGCGGACGTACCAAAAAGCTTTGTCATAGGGATACGCAAGGCCGAGGCAATGCCTATACGATTCTCGCGCATAACGTCAGCGAGTCCCGCAAAGGTCAATGTTTTCTGTTCGTATTCTTCCTCAGCATCCAAAACAAGGGCATTGATATAGCTCTTCACCTCATTGGCGGCTTTGATACGTGAGGCAATGGCGTTTGTGCCTCCCGCGGTTAAAAGCTTGTTTGCAAGGCCTTTTATCTTGTAAATATCGATCTTGGATTCGTCGAGGATTTCGTAAAGGACATCCTGAGTCTTAAGATAGTTGTTAAG
>Ga0302271_10003822_pt1 | contig 12391 bp, 11 predicted proteins | sample III_Bog_N1_1_FD_198767 | JGI IMG/M metagenome (GOLD analysis project Ga0302271, IMG submission 198767) | Peat permafrost microbial communities from Stordalen Mire near Abisko, Sweden - III_Bog_N1_1 | ecosystem: Environmental > Terrestrial > Soil > Wetlands > Peat | place: Sweden: Abisko... | reverse complement strand
CCCGGACAGATCCTGCTGCCGAGACAAAGTCAATAGGGTTGCGGGCCGACGCGCTGTTGGCAGAGTTTTTTGCTCTCCGTTTATAAAATGTACCGTGACAAGTAAATGGCGTTTTCATCACCGGGACTCATACTTAATCGGCTTTTACCGTGACAAGACAACTTTCGCCCACCTACCGGGACTGGAAAAAAACTCACCAACCCTGTCACGGACGGCACCTAATTAAACCGCCGGGCCGTTATGCTTAAGCGCCAGCGTGTTACATGACTGCGACTTTCTATGCAAAAATCGCCTAAGCATAACTCTATGAAGAAAGTTATCTTTGGATACCAAACAATAAATGATATTAAAAAACATTATCCTTTATTTCTTATGAAAAATACAATATTAACATTCGTTCTCCTTATGATTGGGATGGCAATTTTTGGAGAAGAAAGTTTACCAGTAATCAAGGCGACCTCTGAAAAAGTTGATATCAGAGTAGGGAATGAATATTTTGCAAAAGGGGGATGGGCATTGGATCCCAACAAAAAGCCTGATGTATTTTCGATCGGTAGCAAATGGATTTATGAAACAAAAAAAGTAACTTTTACAACAAACATTGATTCTATATCATTTAATGTTAAACCTGGCAATAAATACAATTTCATAATTGTTCTTAACGACACAATCTCATGTTATATCCAAATAAAAACTCTTTCCAATCCTGTCTTTTTGAATAAAAGTATCCTATTTCCAATATTTATTGGTATTATACTCATCTTACTCTTGCTCTACTTTAATAGGCAGAAGATCAATTCAATAAAACTTTTGTATCTTGGCTATTCCGCTCCAATATTTTTTTGGATCATTACTATTGTAAGTGGGTTTATACATGGTAATTATAACCATTTCAAAAATGTTATTAGTGATCTTGGTGCAATAGAGACAAAATCAGAAATCTTCACATCTGCTTCACTAATTCTTCTTTCAGTTTTATGTATATTATTCTCAATTGGTTTTTATAAGGCATCAAGAACCTTTAAAATTTCAATTATCCCTGCTATCTTATCATTCAGTATGCCCCTATCGATCTTCTGGGCAGCTATTTTTCCATTAGGTAATGAGTTTCATAGTTTGACTGGACCATTACCATTTCTAATAATTCTTGGATCCTTATTCTCTTATCTTCTCTTGAATAAAAGACGGGAATTTTCTGAATTAAGGCTTCTATCTATAATTAGTTTCTTTGTAATGTTGCTTATTTTGTTTCGATTTATTAAACCTTTTGGATATCAATATGAAGGGCTAATTCAAAGGTTTTTCTATCTCGGCTGGACTATATGGACGTTATCTACATCCTTCTATTTCATTAAGAGATTACAAAATAAGTAAATAAAAATTGTTAGAATTGACCATACAATCTAATAATCAGGGAGACACACATCATGACACCGCGACTAAAAAGCCTAAGCATAACTCGGACGGTTTAATTAATTATTGAACAATTGCCGAGCAATTGTTCAATGAGCTCGGACCGGATAAGATTTCAGGTTGCTGCGCAAAACAGATTCTGGTAAGTCCTCGGTTGCCTTTTGCAACCCGGACTACTTCTCGACCTGCCCCTAAAGTCTATGCGAGTAAATTCAATTCAACTTATTAAATCTTGTTGCACCCGGACAGATCCTGCTGCCGAGACAAAGTCAATAGGGTTGCGGGCCGACGCGCTGTTGGCAGAGTTTTTTGCTCTCCGTTTATAAAATGTACCGTGACAAGTAAATCGCGTTTTCATCACCGGGACTCATACGTAATCGGCTTTTACCGTGACAAGACAACTTTCGCCCACCTACCGGGACTGGCAAAAAACTCGCCAACCCTGACACAGACGGCAACTTCCTATACCACCGAGCCGTTAGCACAAATATTTCAGTATGTGACGATTATGCCCTCGCGCCGTGTTTTAAAAGTTTCTTCTTGACAAGATAGTTTCTGCACTTATACTGGAACTTGCCCATCGCGCGATAGACAATATGCCCTCCCGCCATCTTAAGAAAACTACTGTTATAAAATTAACAATACTGCTTTTTATCGGGACTCTCCCCTCGCACGACGAATAAAACTTGTGCTAACAGATAAACCATTGATTATTAAATTGACAAATTGGACAATAGACGCCATAAGACATTTGATTTCGATCTGAATGAAAGCCAAATTGTGAAATATCCCTGTTATCAATGTAACTTTTTTGCTAAGTTATGCAACTTACTATTAGATTAAATTAATCCATCAGTGGATACCCAAAACAAAATAGAATTCATTGCACTTTACGAGCCTGTTCATAATCAACTCAGTAAATTTTGCCGTGCAATTTCAGGCAATTCGGAAGATGGAGAGGATTTATTACAAGATACAATTCTAAACAGCCTTGAAAGGTTTAATAAAATCAAAGATAAAAGTGTGTTTAAGTCGTATCTGTTTAGTGTTGCAAGTAATTTGCAGAAGATGAAACTACGAAGGCTTAAATTTAAAGCCGAGTTTAACGACAAAGAAATTAATCAAATTATTGATTTTGGCCAGAATCAAGAGTATCTGACTGATTTTAAAATTGTCTACGAGAAGATGCTGTCATTGCCAGAGAGAATGACAGAAACATTAATCCTTTATCATATATCAGATTTATCCCTGGAAGAAATACAAAAAATCCAAGGTGGAAGTTTGTCTGGTGTAAAGCTCCGACTGAAAAGAGGAAGAGAAAAATTATTATCTCTTCTAAATACAAAAGAGCAAATGAAGGTAGCTCTAATGTTTATAACCTTTTAAACGATTAGACATGGAAAAATCTTTTACACAACAAGATATAGAGAAGTTCTTAAGCGATTTTAAGAATTTATCAAATCCGTATAAAATAGAAAAGGTGCACCTACTATTAAATAATCCGCATGCTAAGGCCAAGTATTCGGTAAAATTAAATTACAAACCTTTTAATTTTATTATCATGACAAGTGCATTTATTTTAGGGTTAAGTGCCCTTTTAATTTGGTCAAATCCAAAAAAAGCTAGTATTGATGAAATAAGTACTTCTAAGAAATCAGGAGTAGTTTCAGAAGTTATAGTAGATTCTAACTTTCCCTTAAAGTTAACTACTGATTTAAATAAACCCATTGGTGATAATCCAACTATTAAGACAATGGTTACTACTAAATCAGAAGAATTTACAGAAGCTGCAAAGGATTCGTACATTCCTAAAGAAGTAACAACAGATTTGATTCAATCCAAGGTTGAGAACCAAACCATCAAAACAGAGTTTACTAAAAATGATAATAGTAATCCGGTTCAATCTGTCACAGAGAATGATCCAACACTTTTCAATACACATCCAGAATATATAACTGAATCATGCGTGTGGTCGCCTGATACAATTATTGATAAAAAACTACTATTATTAGAACTTACTGATAAGGAATTGAAGGCTATTGGGATAGCGAGAAAAGGTCAGGCAACATTCTACCACAATATTATAGCAGGGCAATACGATTTGGGTCTAACAAGTCATCCTGATTTAATTCCTGACGTAGAAAGAATAACCACATTTAACAAGTTTTTTGTTGCTTATGTTACAAATTCTCAATATGAACCTGCCGGTTCTGGCAATTTTTATTCCTCCATGGATACTTTAATTCCCGTCATTACAAATAATCAAGTAGGTCAAATCTTTTGGTTTACACCTCACGAAAGTATCTTCAATTTGTTGCCGGATCGATATAGTTATCTGAGGACTACATATAAAAATCTAATCTGCCTTAAGAAAAAATATCCAAAAAGGACTTTTACAAATTATCTTGTAACCGGAGCTGAACGCATCTTAGACCCGATTAATGTATTGAATTTAAACAATGAAGAACTTCAGAAAATTGGAGTTTTAATAGATAATGAATGTGTAATATTTCAAACTGTAAATAAAAAGTACACTTTAAAAATATGCAAACACGGAACATCTTCTGTGGGAAACGATGAAGATTCAAATGTATTTCCTCCAAATCCGTATCCTGTAATAATGACTGACACTTTGGGACGAAGGTTATATATTGAAGGAAGCATATTAAACAAAGATACAGTCTCAAAAATCATGAATATTTTAGTCCCTGTTAGAATTAAACTAAACGAAATAGTACCTCCAAATCTAGGAGTAATAATATGTTGGTATTATCCCACGCAGGAATTTTTAGATGCTTTACCTAAAAAAATTGGCACAGAATTAAAATCCGAACTTAATTCTCTTATTAGTGGCTCAAAGGGATCCTCAACATCATGTAACTATTTCGAGGTATGTAAGTCATCTTTAAAGCTTGATAACTTTAAACTTTATCCCAATCCAGCGAGATCCTCAGTTACAATAGAATTTGAAAATTCAGAAGAGATTATTGGCTCGATATCAATAGTTAATATGGCAGGTTTAAAACTAAGGGAATTATTGCCAAATACTACATTTTTATCTGGCAATAACTCTTATCAGATGAACCTATCAGGTATAAATTCTGGTATCTATTTAGTCTCTGTAAACACAAAAAGGGGATTTAAAACTCAGAGATTAATTGTAGCTCAATAATCAGCATCTTGATTTTAGTTTAAATCAGGACGCAGAAAAGAGAGAACTTGCACGTTGACTTTAATAAAAATATACTTGTGCTAACTCGGACGGTTTGCTGAATTGCCTTTGCCAGCCTGGACTATTTCTTTATTGACTCCAAAAGTCTATGAGAGAAAAGTTTAACCGACTTATTAAATCTTGTGGCATCTTGACCGTTCCTGCAGCCGAGACAAAGTCTATGGGGCTGGCAGCCGACGCTCAAGGTGTCATGTTTTTTGCAAACCCACCTCGACAATTTTATCGAGACCAGACAACTTGCGTCCATCTATCGGGACTTGGTACTGTCAAAACAAATTAACGTGACCCATGACTTTTCTACCGTCTACCTGGACTTGCAAAAACCACGCCACAGCGACCCTTCGGTAAACTCAGGGCAGGCTCCGACGGCACCTAATTAAACCGCCGGGCCGTTAGTGGTAACGATTTGGACCCCGCAGAGACCTGTAAACGAGATAAATTCGCAATGCTAGGCAATTTTCTCTGACTTAAAATAGCTGCCACTAACTACTAAATCAGGTGTAAATTTCGTATCTTCGTATGGTGAAAGAGAAAGACAAAATAGGACTCAATATAGAGACAACACCGCTTAAATTGATTAATAGGTACTTTTCAAATATCTAGATTATGAAAACAAAGAAGATAGAATTAGACGTTGATTTTATTGGTTGACAGACTTCTTTGACTAAAGAAGAAGAGATTACAATTAGCGAGTTTATTAAAAAGAATAAATCCAAGAAAACAAAAAAGACTTCGCACAAAACCAAAACTGTTAAGCAATTGATTTAAAAAGGCTACTACTAAAAACGAGTTATCGGCAACGCAAAAAATACACACCGTTTCAATGAAACTGCAAACAGAAATAAAGACGAATTGTGATGTTCCTGCACTGTGGCAAGAGCATAAAAATGAGTTGAGAAACTTCATTTTAAAAAGAGTGAAAGACCAAGACTTGACAAACGATATTTTGCAAGACGTTTTAATGAAAGTGTATAGTTTCTGCATTTCAAAATCAGGAGTAAGAAACATTAGGAGTTGGCTTTTCCAAATTGCACAAAATACCATTACTGACCATTATCGCAAACAATCAAAGTTTATTGACTTAGACACTATAGAAGAATTAGAGAACGAAGACCAAAATGTAGCTTTTAGCGAAGCCACAAATTACATCTTGCCAATGCTTGATTTCTTGCCGAAAGAATATGCAGTCCCTTTAAAACTTGCGGACATTGATAATATGAAGCAGGCTGACATTGCAAAGAAGCTTAATCTTGGTTTGCCAGCAACAAAATCAAGAATACAACGGGCAAGAAAATTACTAAAAGAAGAATTTATTACTTGTTGTCATTTTGAAACAGACAAACAGGGCAACCTAATTTCCTTTGAGATTAAAGATAGCTGTGAGCCTTTGCAAAAAATCAAAAAACAGTTTCAAAAATAATTTGCATCTTTTTTGACCTCTCTGAGTCTTGATTGTGAACTTAAAATAACTCACAATTAAAAAACAGAAAAAATGAAAAGATTTCACGTTCACGTAAGAGTGAAAAACCTTAGCGAAAGCATTGAATTTTATAATGCTTTATTTAACTCACAGCCAACAGTAATAAAAGCAGACTATGCAAAATGGATGTTAGAAGACCCAAGAATAAACTATGCTATTTCAATAGGACACAGCGACAACGGCATTGAACATTTGGGTTTGCAAGTAGAAAGTGAAATTGAATTGCAGGAAGTTTTTGCCAATATGCAAAAAGCAAAAGGTACAGTTAGAGAAGAAGGTGAATGCACTTGTTGCTATTCAAAATCTCAAAAAAGTTGGATAACCGACCCACAAGGCGTTGATTGGGAAGCCTTTTACACACACGGCACGGCTACAGTCTATGGTGAAGGCATCAATGCACGACCAGCCCCAGAAGTAATGGAACAATGGACAGGTAACGATGGCAAAAATGCGGCACCTGAAACACAACTGTACTGAAAAAACTTGCGACAATGGAAGCTGTAATAATTAAACCAATGCGGCAAGTGCATTGGGAAAAAGTGAAACAAATTTATGAAAGTGACATTGCAACACTCCACGACAATTAGAGAGTATATTAAAAAAACAAGTCAAAGAAATCAAAAAAGTCTTCGCACAAAACCAAGACCGTAAAGCAATTGATTTAAAAAAGCTACCACTAACTCGGACGGTTTAATTAATTATTGAACAATTGCCGAGCAATTGTTCAATGAGCTCGGACCGGATAAGATTTCAGGTTGCTGCGCAAAACAGATTCATTTAGGTCCTCGGTTGCCTTTCGCAACCCAGACTATTTTATCTTCGCATTCAAAAGTCTTTATGAGAAGAATTTAACCCACTTATTAAATCTTGTGCCACCTGGACTGTTCCTGTTGCCGAGACAAAGTCAATAGGGTTACAAGCCGACGCGCTGGTGCCTTGTTTTTTGCTCGTCACCGAGACTATTTCATCATGACACGAAACCTCACTGCCGTCTATCTGGACTTGGTACCATCTCGCAGCTTCACCGTGACCCTTGGCTCCGCAGCCATCTACCGGGACTGGCAAAAAACGCGGCACCGCGACCCTTCGGTAAACTCAGGGCAGGCTCCGACGGCACCTAATCAAACCGCCGGGCCGTTAGCGTTCATATTCAGCCTACTAGCCAGGACAAAGAGCCACTTATTAATAACTTTTTCGACGAGACAATTTCTGTTTTACTTAGACAAATTAATCAGGACCATACGAACGCTAACTCAAAAAATATGATTTCACTATAATGACATTATTTATTGGATATTTTGTAACCTTTTCTGGAGTGCAGGTATCATATTAGGGTACCAAAACTTAATTATCATGGATTCTAACTTGTTCATAATTTCAATGTTGACTCTTGCATTAATTGCAACTGCGGGATTATTCTTAGCCTGGTTCTTTATTAGACGGGCCAGATTTAAGGAAAAAATTATTCTTATTGAAAAAGGAATTGACATCAAAGACCTCAATTTGATGGGTAACAATAAATCATATTCCCCATGGTTAAGAATTGGAATCATAATCACCGGAACTGCATTAGGAGCACTTTTTGTTGGCGTAACCAATTTTAATCCTAATGTCCAAGAAGCTGTAATTGTTCTGTTTACTGGACTATCAGCAATCATAGCTTATTTCGTTGATGCTCCAAAAGTGCAAAAATAAGTTATGGATGAGATTTGCATTAATCGAATACTTCAAGGAGATTCGGAAGCATTTCGCCAGTTAATAACAAAGTACAAGGACATGGCATACTCAATTGCCATGTCTGTTGTTAAAGATGAATTCTATGCTGAGGAGATACTTCAAGAATCATTTCTAATAGCTTATGATAAACTTGCCACTTTTAAAGGCAATTCAAAGTTCAGCACATGGTTCTACCGGATAGTAATAAACCAATCTTTTAAAATTGCAAAGAAACATAAAACTGAATTTGTGGATTTTATGGAGATCCCTCCGGATATTTCTTCCGAAATTGACAATACAATTTTAAAATTAGAGCTGGATGATCAAAAATATTTTATTAACGAAGCACTGAAAAAAATACCAGGAAAAGAGAGTCTCGTTTTAAGATTGTTCTACCTAGATGAGAATAGTATTGAAGAAATAACAGGGATAACCGGCTGGACATCTTCAAATATCAAAGTTATCCTTCACCGGGCAAGGATTGATTTAAGATATCAGTTATTTAAGATTTATAAACTTGAAAAAAAGGCGCTATATTAATGAAAGAGACAGATTCAGAAATGACATTCAGCAGGATGATGTCAAAGAGTAAACTAGAAGTTCCCTTTCCTGAATTTGAAGATAGGGTAATGGGACTTATTGAAAAGAAACTTTCCAGAAAATTATCAATTAACAGAGATATTAAACTATCATGGCTATTCTTTATTCTAGGATCTGCCTTTGGTATTACTGTTACAGTTCTACTATTAAGGATTAAGCAACCAGTATTAGGGATGGAAATTGACAAACTCACATTGCCTTTCCTAATAATCTTCTCCTTTTTGCTTTTATCACATCTTGACAGTCTTATAGATTTCTACAAGAGACAAAAAAAATTAAACGAAACACTAACTCGGACGGTTTAATTAATTGGCTTCGGCAGCCCGGACTACTTCTCAATCAGCTCCAAAAATCTATGCGAGTAAACTTTAAACCACTTATCAATTCCTGTAGCACCTGGACTGATCCTGCTGCCGAGACAAAGTCAATAGGGCTGCCGGCGGACGCTCTGGTGCCTTGTTTTTTGCTCGCCATCTGGACTATTTCATCGTGACCCAAAACCCTCATCCGTCACCCGGACTTGGTACCGTTTAGACAAATTATCGTGACCCAAGACTTTTCGTCCACTTACCGGGACTGGCAAAAAACGCGGCACCCCTACACAGACGCCAACTCATTAAACCGCCGGGCCGTTATATGTAAGGTTCTAGACACCTGACACTTAGACTAGCATGACAATCACCCTACATATAACTGCAAAAGAGGAGGATCATAACAATTACCAGGACTCCCAACGCACAAGCAAGAGTTTGGCAGCCGCCACCGTGACACCGACGCTGCTGCCAAACACATGCTTTTTTGCTTACCCGGATGTCGCAAACAAGACAACTAGCATTGGCACAGAGACAGATAGACAAATGAGATCTATACCCGCTTTACCGCCAACGGTTTTGATCAGATAAAAAGTCTTCATGGCCCATTAGACCGTTGATAATAAAAATTAAGTGCTGAAATTTTTCTATATTTACTACCAAGTCAGAAATAAATGCCACTATGGCGTTTACACAATCGTTGTACACAAGCTTAATGAAACCAGTTGAAACATAAAATATGAAAGGGAAAAGAGACATCATAGTATTAACAGGTGCAGGCCAGATAGGTATGGCAATTACCAGAAGGATGGCCTATGGAAACAGAGTTTTTGTAGCTGATTGGAAAATGGAAAACGCTGAAACTATTGCAAAAACAATGATAGAAGCTGGATTTGATGCAGTTCCTATTAAAGTGGACATTTCAGATAGAACATCGGTATTACATCTCATTGAAACAGCACAGAAAGAAGGCGAGATTTCTATGTTTATTAATTCTGCTGGTGTTTCGCCAAGTCAAGCACCCATTGAGCTAATTCTAAAAGTTGATTTATACGGAACAGCACTTCTATTGAATGAATTTGGAAAAATAATTAAAGAAGGAGGAGCAGCAGTTACCATTTCAAGTCAATCGGGACATAGGATGCCAGCTTTAACCCCTGAAGAAGATAAACTTTTAGCAATAACCCCTACTGAAGATTTATTAAATTTGAAAATTCTAAAACCAGAGAATATCAGAGATACACTACATGCCTATCAAATGGCAAAACGATGTAATGTGAAACGGGTAATGGCAGAAGCAGTAATATGGAGCAAACGTAGAGCAAGAGTTAATTCTATTTCACCTGGAATTATAATTACGCCATTAGCATTGGATGAAATAAATGGGCCAAGAGGCGATTTCTACAAAAATATGTTTGCGAGAAGTCCAGCTGCTCGTCCCGGAATTGCTGATGAAGTTGCAAATGTAGCGGAATTATTGCTATCTGAAAAAGGTTCATTTATCACAGGAGCCGATTTCCTAATCGATGGTGGTGCAACGGCATCATATTTTTACGGACAGCTTTAACCTTTTTGATTGAAAAAGGAATTAAAACAATAAAACAATAAAATGGTATGATCAGATGCAAAATGACTGATTTATTTAGAGGGATCGACACTTTATTGTCAACCACATCCCTATCTGTATGATTTGAATACGGATTGGACGAAAGAGTTCTTGTGCATCCTGACAGTTTTAAAATTAACCCTAAATATAACACGGATGGTATAGTTAAGTGCCTTCTGCAGCCCGGACACATTCGTAATCAGCTATTTACACCTATGCTCGTAAATTCAACTCACTTATTAAACTTTGTGTACCCTGACTCATCCTGCTGCCGAGACAAAGTCAGTAGGGCTGCAGGCCGACGCTCAGTTGGCAGCGTTTTTTGCTCTACTTTTATATAATGCACCGTGACAAGTAAATTGCGTTTTCATTACCGGGACTCATACGTAAGAGAGTTTTACCGTGACGGGACAACTTGTGTCCGTTTACCGGGACTGACAAAAAACTCGCCAGCCCTGACACAGACGGCACCTAGCTATACCACCGTGCCGTTAGCTGTAAGGCTGAATACTGCAACACCCTGACTGCCAGGGCACAAGCAAGAGTTTTGCAGCCCGTCCCGGCAAGCGTCACATCGCTGCAAAACACAGCTTTTATGCCCTCCCGAATCCGCCATCTGGACAACTTTTTCATGTGTCCTGGTTTTAAAGTATTTAACAAGCCACACATCTTATATACTTAAAATTTCTTATTATGTCTATATTATGGACATTAGATGTCCTTATATTAGGCATTTTTAAACAAAAAAATTTACCTAATTTACTTAAACAACTAATTCTCAGCCAGTAATAAATAATGGTATGATAATTGAAAATTGTAGGTTGAAATTCCTTCAAGTAATAAGATTTAGATATGGTAAAGAATTTCTTCAAAATAGCTTTCCGGAATATCAAAAGAAATTCCACATATTCAATATTGAATATTAGTGGTATGGCCGTGGGCATGGCTTCTGCAATTTTAATACTATTATGGGTTCAGGATGAATGGAGCTACGACAGGTATTTCGATAATGCAGATAGCCTATACCGTGTAATTAGTGACATGAGTACTACTGAAGGAAAAGGCTCTTTGAATGCAACAACACCTACCCCATTAGCAAAAGCCCTAAAAGATGAATATCCTGAAATAATCAGATCTTCCAGATGTTTCGTTGGTTCCCTGTTATCATTTAAAATGGGAGATGAATTTATAGATGAAACCGCTGTCCCTGTTGATAATGACTTCATAAAAATGTTTAATATTGAGTTTGTTGCAGGGGATATAAATAGCGCTTTAACAGTTCCGAACAACATTGTTCTAACAGAAAAAATAGCAAAGAAATATTTTGGTAACGAAAATCCGATCGGCAAAACATTGAAAATGGCTGAATCTAATGAAATATATACAATTTCCGGAATTGTAAAGAATCCACATAATAGCCATCTCATGTATGATTTATTGATACCAATAAAGCTTACAAAAGAGTTTGAAAGTCTTAAAAGTAAAATGCAACTGTTTTGTTACAATTATGTTGAATTAATAAAAGGTACTGACAGTAAAATGGTTAATGAAAAAATCCGAAATTTTTTAAAAGATCATTCAAGCACGATGACTTTTGGGATTTCCCTTCAAAACATTAAAAAGATTCATTTGTATTCTTCTGGAAAATATGAACAGGATATAAAGGGCAATGGTGACATTACTTATGTAAGAATTATGTGCCTCATAGCTGTTTTTATTCTTCTTATTGCCTGTATCAATTTTATGAACCTTTATACTGCACAATCTGCCAGAAGGGCTAGGGAAATTGGTTTACGCAAAGTGCTAGGAGCAAACAGAAGCAAAATATTTGTTCAATTTATGGGAGAATCTCTGTTGCTGGTATTAATTTCCCACATAATAGCTATGATTTTAGTTGAATTGCTGCTGCCCGGTTTTAATAACCTTATTGGCAAACAACTTGATATTAACTATCAAAGCACTCATTTATATATAGGGTTGATTGCAGTAATACTGTTTTGCGGTATTTTGGCCGGAAGTTTTCCAGCCTTGTA
>Ga0302271_10003819_pt1 | contig 12407 bp, 8 predicted proteins | sample III_Bog_N1_1_FD_198767 | JGI IMG/M metagenome (GOLD analysis project Ga0302271, IMG submission 198767) | Peat permafrost microbial communities from Stordalen Mire near Abisko, Sweden - III_Bog_N1_1 | ecosystem: Environmental > Terrestrial > Soil > Wetlands > Peat | place: Sweden: Abisko... | reverse complement strand
TCTGCTGACTAGAAGGCAGAATTAGTCACATTAGTTCTATTCTGTGGGGGTTAATGCTATTGCTCATTTTGCTAATGTTATTGCAATTCATTCAGACTCACAATCTACGAATCAATCTTCTATTCAAGACCATATTAATCCATGAATTAACTCTAACGCTACTTCTATTATTATTCTTGGGGTCTATCAATCACTGGCAGCACAATCTTATCATCATTTCCCTATGACTACCTGCCTTCTTATCCTTCTTCTGAATCTTAAGTTACTGGACGGAAGAATATAACCCCTTATGATTCAATATTCTGAATCGAAGTGCCTCCAATATTGCTGTAAATACTCTTCTAATGCTACGGTGTGCTGTTGGAATGAGCTGGTGGAATATGCTAATTAGGAATATTATTATTCATAAAGAATTGCTGCTTGAATGAAGGGTTATTGCTGGCTATCTCATGGTGCTAAATATGGATGAGATTACTACTGCTATTGTTATTGCTGTTGTTCTGAAGTGCATTATGATTGGGTTAGTGAGATCGTGGCGATTTCAGCAGAGGAGTAGATCGGATTAGTAAATCTTTACTTGACAGCTAAGAGAGAGAAGAAGAGGAAGGTGTACTAATGTTTGGTTATTATGGCTGTAGATCTAGCTGCGAGAATTGATTATTATTATTATTATTATGATGAATCCTAGGGGTAGTTCCAGCAGTGAGAATATGCCTAACACTGCCAGCACTACCATGAATAACTGAATTACTATTCTCTCTTGCTGTCGGCAGCTGTCTTGCAGATTAGTTAGCGACTGCTACAGGTGTAACAACGGCGATGCAACTCTAACTGCTAGGACGCTATTGATTCCCTGCCGAACTAGCAAACTTCGACATAGGATGCTATGAAGAATGTGCGCTATCATTGCTGGATGTCATTTTGAGGGTGTTATACGACATAAGATATTGCTGATTCAGCTTTTTTATATCCTATCTGTTTTTGTTCATGAGATAATCATCGATAAGGCCTTTAATGTCTGTCAGTGAAGGGACAACGGAGTCATGATCGGGAGCTAACTTGACGGCTTCACTTTTAACGTGCTTCTTCAGTTACTCGATGTCGACATTCCCGAACTGCTGGAAGTAGTTGTATTGCAATCGCTTGTGAAACATCTTCACGAAGGGATCGATGTACGCAGCTATTTTCTTATTCACGACGTCGCTAGAGTTGATTTTTTTCGTCTTGCGTGGAGTTTACGTTTCGGAGTGCGTTCTAGAAGAAGTTCCATGATTGGATATGGAGGGGTCTTTAGTAGGGGAGTCAAAGGATGGCTATTAAGGAGGATACGGAGAAATTGAGGTTGATGGCTGCATGGATGTGGGATATCTATCGATGCTTGGTTGTTAATGTAATTATTAATAGTATTATTATTGTTGCTTCTTTATCGCTGGAGATAATTTGATATGTTCATTCTGCATAAGCTACGATGGTTCTAGAGTTTAACCAGCAGCAGTATTAGTAATACTACTGCTTCTATCTTGTTCATCTTTCAGTTATTTTAAATGTTTCCCGTCTAGTAGTTTCTCTGTCATTTCAGGCAATTACGAATGACTATGCTTATGCGATTTCAATGGAAAGCTTAAGCTAGCTCTGCTTAGATCTAAGAGACTCAGCTTGCTTTTAACTAAAGCGCTTTGCTTGTTAGTGGCGACTTCATTGAGGGCTATGGGTTTATTGACTTTATTTTAAGGAAACTAGAATTTATTTATGAAAGAAGAGGAGTGCTCACTTTTGAGTTTCCAGTCAGAATTCGGTGGGCTTGGAGGGAACAAATATGGGGATTTCAAAGGAGTTATCTCATTGTGAGCTGCTACAAGGGTTTAATGCTTTTAGCCATGCTCAGAGGATCTCCTTTGTGAAAGAGAGTTGTTGTTAAAGTTATTGTAATTGTTGTTTCCAGGAGATTAAAATGTATTAAACGGATTAGGCTATGTAACAGATCCTCCCGGTGAAGAATACTTAAGATTGCTATTGCTATTGTTATTGTTATTCAGTGACTACGCTGAATGCTCTGATGTGTGCGTTGTACGGTTTGCATATCTCGGAGAGTGATGCGGTGAGCAAAACACATCGAGAATTAAATTACTCTTGGACAGCACACGATTCTACTTGTATGCGTTTTGATAGGAGAATTCATGGTTGAATTATTAGCCTTTTTGGTGTTGCTCCATTAAATGAGATTCAGCTACGGCTATGGCTTTTGTGCGGGATTTGAGATACGAGACATTTCGATCTTCGGAGAGCAGTGTTGATTCGAAGGTTTTACGATTTAATCGGAGTAAAGTCCCTTCCATCGAGGAGCATTTTACGCTTTGCTAACGGTGTTCGCAAGCAAGAAGTAACTCACCTTCACCGAGGATCTCGCCGGAGAGTACCACACCTAACTGAAAAAAGCAAATATGAAGAGTTGAAAAAATTCAAAGATAAATGTATTTCTTTTAGATGTTCTCTTCTATTTATTCTTGATCTGTTTGTTGGTACTTTAACTTCTGATGTTTTAGGTGGTAGTTTCGTCCATGAAGATATCCGCTGATTCACACGAATTTCTTCATCTGGCAGCTACCAATAAGCTTCTAATTCACTCATTTTGTTCTTCACTAACTTTGTTTTCTAAAAAAGAACAAAAAAATGGAAGAATTATTTATCAATTCTTTGATTCAATTCTAAGTTTTTCTTACAGTGAATTCCCCTTTCCTCACAATGAAGACATCGCCTGTTAAATCCCCTTCAGCATAGACTACTTAATCCCTATGGAACTGCATAACATCATGTGATATGAACAGTTGTTTTATTAATTTTTCTCTGAATTGTTTTTAAAACGGGATCAATGCTAGAAACCCAATATCACTGATCAAATACTAAGCGCCAGCTATTGAGATCACATTTTTATATCGATTCTTGCTTAATACTGCTAAATGAGTGTCTTCTTCGCATTTCGCTTAGGTTATTCTAGGTAGGTTACTTAGTAAAGATAACTCCCCAAATGCAGAACCTTCTGCCATATGACGGAGCTTTTCATTGTTGTAAGGGTCGATTTCACCTGTTTATTAGTCTTTCTTAGGCATGTATAAGCCGACACTCCCGCGGAGGACTAAGTAGAAATCCTGGCCTTTGTCACCTGTGATAGGAAGACCAAAGAGAAATGAGAGAAGTCAAGGTTTTTACTATGAAATTTTGTTGAGAATATTTACCAATTTAGAAGAGAGTTTCATCTTTTTTGGCGAATTAGTATTTGAAATACTAACAGCAGAGTTGCTGAAGACGTGCGCCATTTGATTGCAAGAGCAAATCATTAGCAAAGAAGGGTAGGTTATGAGTGATCTCAGATGCTTTCTCGATGTCAGCGAGGGTCCTCGATGGAAAAGATGCATCAAAGATATTCACAAGATCCTAATAGCGAGATAGAAAGAAGAGAAACATGTCAAGGAAAAAGAAGATAGAACACTATGAATATGTCAAATGACACAAAGCTAATGGTTTGTTTATCCAAATATTGTAAGTTTCTTAAAGAATTTACTTTCAACTAGCTATCTTCCATAGTCAAAAGAGGTTTACGTTTCTCAATCCCTGTAGTTCTCCCTCAAAGCAAAGTTCTTCTAATAAGGGGGGGATGGGTGGGATACTTACAGAGCTTTTGTTATTTTTTTCGCTGAGCCTGATAATAGCAATAATGATTAATAACAATTTATTTGTTTCTCTTCTTTATTTTCACTACTTTCTTTTATTATTTATTCCTAATTTTTCTTATTATCGAATCATTCATTCTATCTCAGCCAGCCAATCTTTCCTTACATTCCAGCAACTCTATTAATTTTTTTCAGCCAAATGTCAGAGCAATTTCATAAGACGAATTATGTTATTTTGTTTCACATCTTGAAATCACTTTTCTCATTTTCTGAGAATGGCTAAATTAGCTGATGTAACAAGATAAAAGTCAATCAGAAATATTTCAAAAATATTGCAAATTTTAACGTAACAATTAAACAAACAACTCTTACTTTCATAGCATTCATGCAAAGTTATATATATTTAAACTCTTACCCTTTTATCAATAATAATAGTTTAAATAAGGAGGTTCATAATTAGAATTGCTTTCTCTTTTTCTTCTATCTTCTACTAATTAGGGATATTAGGCTTAAACTGCATCCTTTATGTTCCCTTCAGATTTCCACTCCGATCCAATAGACTCTCATAATTCTGTCAATTGCCACAAGAGAGTTCACTTTGATCATTCAACGATTGCTTCATGATTCTTTTTTCGTCTCTTTGAATAATCGATTCTAAAAATATAGCTTGCTTTTAGACTGTGATTTGCATTTAAGAATAATAAATTGATATTATTGATTTTTAATAATCATGAATCAAACAAAATACTTCAATGAAATAGAATTAATAAGCGAATCAAAGACTGGCTAATCGATTCTTGTCCATATTTCGAAATCTAATAACCTGTCCTCCCTATTAACCTTGAATTTATTTTATCATTGCTTATCAAAAAGAGTAAGACATAAAATTTTAGTTGTTTTGTTTTGTGTTCTGAAACAACCCAAAATCATCAAGACATCACATCCACTATTATGAAAATAAACTCTGAAAACAAATAAAGGATTTCGAATAGTTAGTTGCATTCTCAAACACAGGTATTTTACAATCTGATTTTGCATTTTTATTTATTTTTGTCCATGCAAAAAAAGATGACGTAGTAATACATTCAGAATGCTATTTCAATCGATTTTATCAGAGAATCGCTTTCTATCCTTCATTTCCTTCATTTCAGAACCCTAACCTTCTTAGCCATAGATCAACTGATTCCTTGTGTAGTCCATTAACTTCAACTCTGCCTACTTTTATATGTATTTCAGCATTCGACACAACTTTCGAGAGTTCTGTTGTGAATTTATCAATATCTCCTTCGACTAATCTAATCACAGTCCTCTTATTCGTCCTATCATGATTGTATTTTCTGTAAACGGGAAGATTTCCAGTGTGTGTACGCATGATATTGAACGGGAGAGTCTACTTGAGTCCTAAAGGTTGAAATGTCTACTCAGGTGTCTCAGCAGCAGGTAAATCTTGCAGCTTATACTCTAAAGGCACAGGTGCTTATGACATTCTATTCTAGACAATCTTCGTTGCGGGGAAGAGTTTTCTAGGATGGGGTGGACGCAGTACCATCTACTGCTGGATTAGCTTCTTTCCTGCTGCTCTCATGCTTCTTTTTAGATCTCTCTCTTTGAATTGTTTTGTACAGATAAATTTGAAGATTATATTATTATCTTTTGATTTCCTATCTTCCAACTAAATAGATTAGATACCCCACACAGATTTACCCTCAAAGTACAAGCAATCTATCAAAGACTTAACATACACACACACACACATACTCTTGGCTGCAAACACTCACACAAAAACAAACAAATCCCATACCATTTGTTATTAATTCATTTTGTCTTCTTTTTCCTCTCATGACCGACCCATCATATCTCCTTCATTTCTTTCCTTTTTTGTTTTCAGCGTTCTTATTAGGGAGAGTAAATCCACCGCGCTTATATGCTATAATTGCTTGCACGAATGAATGGCGAATACGTTTCTTCGGATCTTGATTCACATATGGGTCAACAAAATGATAATACAATATCATCTTGAGTTTCCTCCATAGCATAGTAGAAGGTTTCAACACAAACGCAGTGGGATTCTTCCTCTTGGTTTCCTCCGAAAGAGCGAACATCCAGCGGTTTATTTAATCAGCTTCACAGTAGAAATCCAGCGTTCTCGATTTTAGCACAAGCGAGAAACATAACCATGGCTCGAGTTTTTTATTGAATGGTTTAGCAAATACCTCCGTTAGCTTGCCGTACAGCACTGCCTTCACGTCTTGCATGCAATCTAAGAAAAAGGAAGAAATGGCATGTGTTTTTATTAACAAATACCAAGAAAACAAACTCTCAATAAAATCCCCCGATAAATATGTTTCTTACAATATTGTATTTTATCTTTCTTGGAGATATTTCTTTCTCTGGATGTCCATCTGAGCGTTGAATCCGGTGCAAGCTAGAAGAACTTCTGTAACCTTCCATTCGATGTTTTATTACACTTCAAGAGGTAGTCACCAACCATCACGTATTTATATGCCTATTTTTTCAAACGAAATAGGTATCATAATTACCAATCAAACAACCAACCCCCCCGCCCTAATTAGCTAAATGTTATCTTACAGATGATATAAGTGTGTCAACTCTTTTCTGCTGTCTAACTTACAGCGACATTCTGGACTTATCTATCATATTATCTTGCAACTTATCGAATGCTTCGAGATACGTAACAGTTAGAATGATTTTCTTAAGTCTATTTGCAGCAGCTTTGAGATTATCGATAGCAGCTTTGGTGAAAGGCATAGTCATGAGTTACTTCTCAACCAAAGGATGTTTCTCATTCTTTAACATATAAATCGTTTTCTACATCTGTTCCATACCCTACAACAACAAAATAATGATATTATTCACTAAGTATAATAAATATTCTTACTAAATTAATGGCTTCCTTCTGCTTTCTATCAACTTTATCATCTCTTAGAAGTGATCTGCTGTAGTTAATCGAAGTGCACAACCTTAATCTCAACGCTTTTAATCAAAAATAATAACAACAACAATCTAATTAAACCAACAATACTCAAAAGAAATCAAATCAAAACCTACCTTATTTCCAGAGTGGTTCGCCATATTCATTAAAAGTATTTGCATCAGCTATTTAGCTCTTGAACACACTTTTATTTGATATCACTGAAGACTACTATTGCTATCTAAGCTATGCCTACTCCATTCTTCGGACATTCGCTGTTATCTATTCCCATGTTCAACAAAATACATTATCAACGAATATCTCTCTCCCTTCAAATTCCAATTTTCAAATCAATTCCTTTGTTTACTTATTTCGCACATCGTATTTTCTCTTCAAACTATCTAAACAATGTATCTGGATTAACCCCTTTGAAATCTGGATGCTTCAATAGTTCATTTAATCTCGCTTGCAGGTTCACAACGATCTACTAATCAGGGGAGGTAGTCTAATTCAACGCGATTAAATGCTTGATTGTCAACGCCACAAATCCAACGTCGTTGAGTTTTTCCCACATTTACAGGGCTTTCTCATGGTAAGTTAATGCATTCTGAACATCCCCACAGAGCTCCCTATTCAGCGCCATGCTCGAGTAGAAACACGCTAAAGTTGGTTCATCGTACTTCAATTGAGCACCTTCGAAGACACCGTTCCCCATGCTTTCAAAAGAAATGAATCGGAAATACAAATACACGAGTTCTTCCAGTAAGTCTCTTCGTTGGGTTTCCTTCCTATAAGTGAGATATTAGAAAATCAACAGAAGAAGTGAGAAACAACAACATCGAAAAGCTAATAACTATCATTTGTGTTATGCTATTTACCCAGCTAAGACAGTGTTGATGGCTTCTTCATTCGCTTAGAGTGCATCCTCGAATTTATTCAGAGCGATACTTACAATCGCTATATTCGCGAAGATCTTGACTTGCAATGCTGACCTGTGATCGGATTTCAACCCAGGTTATCGCAACAAATCAGCCGCCTCCCTGAGCTGCTTATCAGCTTGCTTGAATTAAGAACTGTGGAAATATATCACAGCGAGGTTAGCTTTAATAAGTGCTTGTCTCTCTGGGTTGGAGGTTTTCTCAGCTTCATAAAGCGCTTTTAGGTAGAATTCAATAGATGTCTTAAGATCTCTGCGCTGGAAGGAATTGTATGCTTCGATAATGAGTGAGTTGTAGGTGATTTAATCCATGTTGATTTAATCATCTTCATCGTCACTTTCTTCGTCGCTCATGCGCGTCTAGACATTGGAAATGTCAGCTTGCTGCTGATGGAAGTATTGTTGCTGATTGTTGTTGCTTGGCAATGATCCTGGATACATCGAAGCAGAGTATCCACCACCACCACCCATTCCGGATGGCTGTTATTATTGGAATTATGAAGATTGCTGCTATTGATTGGAAAACGGAGAAGCCGCTCTTTCACTCATATATTGAGATTGCACGAATTTATTGGGGTTCCTGTTCATGAAAGAAATTTATAGTTGTTCCCTTCCCCTTTTGGTTTGTTTGATTCCTCTTTCTTTTTTCTTATTTTTGAAATTAATAATCTCTCTTTCCCCCTCCTCACCCTCAGCAAATCCAATCAAATAACTAAAGTGAGAGAGAGAGAGAGAAAGAGAGAGAGTTTTATGATAAATTGCTAAAGATAATAAGAGAATTTATGTGTTGAATAATTCAATTTTTGTAAATATCTTCTAAGTTTTATCATCATTGTGATCACAAACACACAAATCCCCTTACAAGTAATAATCTTCCCTTTATCATCATCATCCTTCATCTTCAGCAACTTCTATAACGACCTTAGCTAGCTGCGCTTCCGAACATAGCTACGAGTGAAACACCCTAAAAAATGGCTGGATATCTATGATCTACGCTAACTCTCCTACAAATCCATTCACTTAATCTAAAATTGCTTTGAGTTTCTCTAGTTAGCTTCTCTTCTTCTCGGGTGTTGGAAACTCTTCATTCTCCAACGCATCCCTAAGATCCTTCATTTTATCAAGAGTCTACTGTTTCCCTTCGAAGCTCTTAACGATCTCATAGACTCTCCTAAGTTCTTTGATTTCAGCTTCTAGTTCTCCATAACTCTTCTTGACTTTCTGCTATTCAGAAATTTTCAATGAATCAAAGCATTCCTCGTTTGCTTGCTATTATCTGAATCGATTCTTTTATTTCGATTCCTCTAAGCCTATTTCTCCTCTGATGATCTAAATCTATCTGTCAATATCATTCATCGAATCCTATCCTTCTTAGAATATTGCTAAGTTTTCTTTCCTATTCAGCGGAATGTTGATCTTCATGAGTTTCTGCTTGCACAGATTGCTCGCGTAGCGTAATTCGAGAATTTTCTGCAAGCGTTAGTAATAGAAGTTACGAATATCCTCGAAACTCTTTTTCAAGACGTTAATGGATTCCTGCTAGATCTCGAAGCTGCGCTGGAATTAGTTAGTCAATCCACGCACATCCTCGATGTACAGGAAAAATAGTACCTCAAACTCGGTCACCTGAAAAAGGAAGAAAGAAAGAGAAAATGGTCAAATAACTCGAGAAGAAGTCAAATTATCTAGATTAATATGATTGTGTATGTGTGTTACTGAGTTATTTTCGAAGTGTTCCGCGAGGGGCATGAGTACATCTACTGTTTCTTTGATTTCGGCTTCTGTGTATTCCACATATTTCCCTGAATTCTCATCAGTCTTGACAATAGTTTCATAGATTTTCTTGAGTTCCTTCAGCTAGGAGTCATAATACGTGTGGATCTAAAAGCACTGCTTTGGGAGACCATCTAGCTCATTCGGTATCTAAAGATCCTTGAATCGTGGGTTCTCCCTCCAATTCGCTAGGTATTTGTACGTATCCACGAAGTATTAGATGCTCCTATTCGCACTTTGCACGTGCAGATAGAACTGTGTCAGCAGATCGTTCAGTGAAGTCAACTAGATTTTAAACACATTCTCGTCCATCTTAGCTAATTCAGTGCTCTTTTCGACAGCATGCAGCTGCTCTAGCTGTTACTCTATGAGCTTCTGCTATTGTTGAATCGCAGCAATCATCTCTTTTCGCTCAGTGCTGAGGAGGATGATCACTCGCATGCCTTCTCTGAGTTTACTCATGGCATCTCTCAGCACAGTTACCATTCTAGAAGCATGATCTGTTGTACTCACATGTTTAAGTTCTTCCACTTCATGCTCCAAGACAGTCTTGCTGCAGAATTTATTGAATTTCGCACAGACCTACTCAGCCATCTCTTCACTCGTACGCTTCTGAGGAGGGGATAGAGAAAACAACAAATAACAATCAATTCAAAAGCCTGGAACTTTATTTATCCTTACAACTGTTTATCTTTTTGATTCAGGTGTTGCTGCTGGTGTAGTTTCAGGAAATTTACCATCTACTTCTTCATGTAAAGTACCTCTAAGAGCTGATGTACCTTCTTTCGTTTCATTGGGAGTAACAATTCCTTGTTGATTTTCCTTTTGTTAATTATTGTTTTCAATATTTGTTCTTGTAGTGGTCTGATCAACTTATTATTTCCCTGTTTATTCAAGATTTTGTTATTTTTCTTGATTTTTCTCAGGGCTTAATCCTTTCTGCTATCTATCCGCTTCAGTTTACTGCTAAATAACCTAAGAAATAATCTCCTTCTAACCCTTATCCCCCTCAGATGCTTGTTGATTTATATTATTATTTGGATTGATTCCCTTAAGGACATTATTACTCAACTGCATATTCGCATCCTGATGGTCCTACTCTTGTATCTTTCCAGTATTATTAGCACCATCAATCTCTTTCGCTCCTAGGAAGCTCTTGCTGACATCAAAGTTATTAAGTTCTTGATCGAAGCTGTCAGCATCATCGTCTTCATCTTCGACATGCAATCTGTTCGATTTGATCTTCTTCTTTGCTTCTATTTCTCTGTTAATCTTAGAAGCGGCTTCCTCTTCAGAGTCTTCTTAATCGCTGACTTTAGATATCGTGCTAGGTATTATCGAACTCAGCTGAACTGCCTTGGAGTCATCTTCTCTTTTAGACTACAAGATTGTCAATGATTATTAAGCACTAGCAGGTCCTTATTATTAGTCCTATTATTATTGCTATCCTTTCTTCTATTCTTCTCTTTCTTTATTTGCATTTGCTGCAGCTAGTTTCTCAGCTCGCTGATTATTTGCTACTTCTTATTCATGCAGTTTTGATTATTCAGCTGCTTCTTTTTCTATCTTCTTTAGAGTTTCCCCAGCTGTCTTCAGATGCTCTCTAAATGCTGCCATAACACTTGAACAGTATTTTCTAGCACATTTTCGTAATGACGCCACTAATTAGGGTTGTTTCATGATTGTCTAAGATAGAAACGCATCTCGAATCTTTGTTGCCTAAATGTCAACATAATAAATTATTTAATATGAAATTGAGAGATAGCCTTTCACAAACGAATGTACCTCTTAGTTATGATCAACGTAGGCAATAACTGGAGAGCGAGTTGCAAACTTAATAACCAATCTGAAATTCTCATTGATAGCCTCTTTTATCCAGCCCTTAGCATGCTCAGTCTATTAAAAGAAGGGGCATAAATTACAAATATGTAAAAGAATCCTCTCTCTCAGGTATTTTAATAGGGGTTATGTTACTCTTTATTCGATAGTGATTGACTTAGGATCTGGAAACTCCTTGATAATCTGCTTACCTTTCTTCTCTTTTCATTGAATGCCCAGTCCAACACAACAAACAGATCATTTACAAGATTATTTCTTCCAAGGTAATGAATAAATTTCTTTTTAGTTGGTCATAATGATTATGATGATGTGATTAATTTCAATTTACCCTTGGATTGTATCACTTTAGTGTCTTAGATCACGAGCATCCTCTTGATGACTGTACCAAATGTCTTTCCTTTTGGTGTTTTCAAACATAATTAGTGGCACATTCCTGATTTTTTTCCATAACCCCATCTAAACTTCTGTTATAAAATTCTTACCCTTCTTTTCCATGAAGAACTCCTTCGTTTGATCTTCAGTTGAGAATATATAGTTGAACACTTGAGATTTTGGTAACTTGAGGATCATCTGCTTGTTCATCTTATCGATCTCTTCAGCTTAGTTGTTCTACCCAAAGAAAAATGAAAGAAATAACCATCCAAGGGAAAACATTATCTTCTCATGTATTTGTATCATTACTTCCATCAGCAAGTTCAGATGGCATGCGTTCAGAATATACTGCTAGTAGAGCTCATTGTTCATGCCACTCAGCCACCCATATTCGATATGGTGCTGCTGCACCAGCAATGCAAAGTGAGCGTTATTCTAAGCAGAAGTAGGTTTCATCGTTTATCTTGAAGGAAACACTTAGAAGAAGTGTAGTATTTATTTTTGCTAAAATATAAAAAACGGGGGGATTGTTTCTGCGAAATTTATTGTGGATTGGGTATTACTATTTTGATAATGTGCAGAAGCTATTTTGTGGAGGGGGGTGGGGGGGAAGGGGAGAGTAGTTCTCTCCTGAAATATATGTGTTTATTTAGATTAAGGAGGGATGTCCAGTGGAGGAGTATAAATTGAAAATGAATTATTTCATAAAGAATTGTTATGGGGGGTTAAATTTGCTCTTCACGAGCACGCATATATTATATTTTAGATTTTGTATTCGAAATCGATATCCTGAATTTTTCAAAACATTGGATATATTTCCTTAGTTTATTAGGATCTTTTGGTAGGATCGAATAAAAAATAAGCTTTTCGTATTAACCCTATCCCT
>Ga0302271_10003818_pt1 | contig 12407 bp, 8 predicted proteins | sample III_Bog_N1_1_FD_198767 | JGI IMG/M metagenome (GOLD analysis project Ga0302271, IMG submission 198767) | Peat permafrost microbial communities from Stordalen Mire near Abisko, Sweden - III_Bog_N1_1 | ecosystem: Environmental > Terrestrial > Soil > Wetlands > Peat | place: Sweden: Abisko... | reverse complement strand
AAGAATCTACTCCCTCAAGATCACATGTGGTTAACACTATCCTAATACCGCTCCTGAGATTAAATTCAACACTAAAATCAATCTTCCAAGTGTCGACATCAATAATGGAAAAGTAAAAAGGATTTTGGCCATTTCACAGAATCTGCAAATTTAAAAATAGATATTCGCATAAACAAGAATGTTTGTATATTTATTATCGTATTTGAAAATCTTAGGTCGACATCAACAAGTTCCCTATTTTGAAGAACTGGAAATCCACTTACACTCTTGAGAACATTCTCATTGGATTCAAGAATGAGATGAACTAGCCTGCTAATAAGAAACTCAAGCAGCCTGAAGAAAACGCACACTACTGAAGAAATAGAGAATCAGAGAGATGAGAAGAAAGAAGAAAAAAATGAATTCGTGAATATCACTCATCATCATCATCATCATCGCCACATTGATTTTGTTTAATCTCTCTAACTTCGTTCATGCAATTACAATTGCCTTTATGTTATATAATTCGTCCAGATGTTTAATCAATTCAATAAAGGAAGAAATCTTTTATTTGGATTTCACAAGGCAATCCAATCCTTAATAAGATTTTTCAGATTCTCTTTAATATTAAATAAAATTGTCCACTAATAAAAAAGAAAGGCTGTTATTGGTAATCTTATGAGATGATTATTCAAGACATCAAAGTGACATGTAATTCTGTGGCTAAATAGTTGGAGATTTAATAGGAAAGAAATTGTTAATTCTCACCTTTCCAATAACTTTAAGTGCTGCTTTATTGCTTTTCATAAGTTCATTGTTATTCAAACTACTAATCTCTGCTTGGTTGGTATCTCCATCGGTTTTCTGTACGATTGCCATTTGCAAATTGAATTTCTTTAGTGTACTCATTGGAGCATATGCTAAGGGAGTCAGTCCTTCTGAATTCACTTGATTTAGATTAGGTTTCATGCAGAGAATATCATGAATTATCTAAGCAACAAAAAAAGAGATTTTATTAGACAATTACTAGCCCAAAAATCGACCCAACAAACATATCAATAAATCACCAAAATATCATATAAGTTTTCAAATTAAATTATTTTGTATTTTTACTTCTTCGTTGTTTGATTTGAAAGCTTGATGCACAGGTGTGTCTTAATTTTAGCATACTGCATTGATATCAGCTTACTTTGCTAGCAGCCATCTTACAAACACAATATTTTAATGCTACACAACGTAATATAGGGCAGTGTTTCCATTTTTGTCAACACAATTCACATCCTCTTCAGTGATATTGAAACCAGAATTTTTTATCTGCAAAAATCTATTGCCTTTCGCCGAACCAAGTAGTTTTTGCTGCTTCATCAGCAACTTTGGTGTGTATTATCTATGCTAGAGTATCCCTAGCTGCTCCTTGCTTCGATGGAGTACATTAGAGCATCCTTTTTTGTCTTTGATAGAAATAGTCTTTTTAGTATTCTAATTATTAATAAAAATAGGTTTTTCTGCTGTTTTTTCAGTTTTCTTGAACAGTGAAGGAAGCTATTACTATTATTATTTTTATTCATCCTATTGTTATTGTTGTTGTTTTTCCTCAAGATCTCCTTTATCTTTTTTCTCAGAGGATATTGCCTAACCAAAACCTTCCGCCACAACTTCACTCTAACTCAACTCATCACTTTTTGTATCAAGTCTCTCGTTTCTTGGCGAGCTGCCTTATGTGTTCTACAAATCCTCATTCTTATTTCTTTCTGTAGAAGAAGCTGTCACTTAGCGGTACGTACCAGCAACATGATATTACCCTTTGACTTCTTGTTGTTTTTTCATTGGAGTTGCAAAATATTCGCTGTTTGGTTTCTGCTATATTGCTAATAATTATTACTGATGTTTTGTTTGAGTTTATAGATATCTTGGGACTTTTTCCTTATAATACCCTTCATCATCACTGCTACTGTAGAGATCTTCTGAGAATCCCGAACTTTCTTTTTGTTAAGTATCGTCATCTTCTTCGATTTTTTTCATATTTTCACTTTTTTTGAGGAGATCAATTCCACTACCTTTAGCAGCCACTTTGAGAAATCTCCTGCCGTTCATGTAGCTAAGTAATTTTTCTCTGTAATGATGGCTTTTCCTAAGGAAGTCAGTTTCTTTCAGTTGACTAATTAGCTTTTTCATCCTTAATTGACGGAATATCGTTTGCATTCTGATGATTCCAGCAAATTACTTTTTGCTTAGTTCAATGAGATTTGTAGGTTTCAGAGGTCTGGCATCACTTTCTTAAGGTGGGCCACCTGTGTAGAATTTTTGGAAATTCTTTTAAATTCTCACTTGAGGCTTAGATCTTGTTGTGAGTTAGTATTTCCCGACCATAAACTTCATCACTTCAAGGCGATTCTTGTCAACAATGAAATCTAACCAAAACAGAAAACAAATGTTAAAAATTATTAGTTTTTCAAATACGATCGACTCCCTACAGGAATCTATTATTTTACCTTCTGAGTATGGAATATAAGGTACTTTCGAAGGTGGATGGAAATCATGGCTTTTAATGAATCCCTTAAGTGATTTTGATGGTGGTTATGACATATCCTAAACGAAATCTTTTTATCTGAAAAGTAATTTCTAGTGCCTTTCTTTGATTGCATCAGCTTCCGAGAGATTTGAAGATTGATATTTCTTCCTTATTTTGAGTACTACATCCCTCATTTTGACAAAGAACAGCTTACAAAAGAAATTTTTCTTAAAAACTTCAAATGTATAAGCAAATCTATTCGAAAGTAATCGTTCTCCGATAGTCTTGAACATTTTAACATATCTCTTGGCTCTTTTTTAATCCATTTGTCTTTAATTCAGCATGATCATTGCCTCTCTTGCTTTTTCTCTTTTTGCAATCAAATCAGCTTATCGCTATTGTAAATATTTTAGTCTTTATTCTCGAATCAATCGTTGCATGTTTTCGTAGTTATTGATGATACTTTCAGCTAATCCAAGTTCTAATCTAGAAATATCGTTTTTGCTAATATTTTAGACTATTTTCTGCACATATTCCTTATTAATGCACTGATTCAACAGTTAACTTGTGTCAGCAATAAATTTTAACTCTTTTTCAGTCATCCACTAACCATTTCGATAATTTTCGATTAGTTAATCTCTCTCCATTTTCTTCTTGTTTGTTAGATTGTATCTACATTTAATTTTGGAGAAAAATAATCAAAAACAATTCAAGAGAAAACATTTCAAAAATATATTTAAAATGAATATTTTCCCCCAATTTTAACATATCTTACTCTTATACAAGAGGTAGGTATCCTTGCTTACTCCAGCTTGACACAGTGATATCTTAGCTGTAGATTGCTCTAGCAAATTTTTTATTCTGAATGAATACTTTCTCCAGTTCTTCAGTCCATTCAGGTAGCTCTTACAATTATTCTGATCCTAAAGATCTGTTTTCTTAAAGATGACCTGCAGCTGCTTTTCTGTTTTCCTCAAGATAATCCTTGTGCGGAGTCTCACGATACTGTTCAAGTTGTTCTTTAGTGAGATCTTCAATTAAGTATTTATTTTCTTCTTCGTTCATTCTGAGAAGTAAAATCTTTGTGGATAGATATGGTAAGTTCTTTAGATGAATTGGACCCTATTGCGAGTCGACAGATGTTAGAGATCCTCTTTTTCCCATTTTTCGTTAGATCTCTTCTTAATTTTCAAACTGTCAAAAGATAAAAAGATATTATCCAAAAAACAATCTAAAATCGATTTACATCAGTGAGTTTCTCGATGATTGTCATGCGTAATTTCTTCTTCAGTTAATCATGATTTTCACCTAAAGAAAAGCAAAAACATTTTTCATTTTTAAAAAAGGTTTGATTTTGTCTTTGAACCATATTGTTTACCAACTTTTAGCCACTCAAACATATCAGATTGAATTTCTTGTTTCCTTCTTTGATCGTTGCGAGTTAAGCGAATTTCTTCTTCTATTCTCCTATTTCTCATATTATTCTTCTCATCCCATTCTTTTATCATCAGCCCAATGCGCATCGCCATTGTGTTAGCTATGTATTCTTTTTTCTAAGATGCACTAGGTTTAAGAAAAAAGTTGTATTATTTGAGGGGGATAACTTATTTCAAAAGTGTTTTTCTACAGCAATTAATAAGAATAATAACAAGTTATATTCTTCTTACTTTGACATTTAACTCATCATTTAAGTTGATATTCCAAATGACTTCAGGAGATTTTCACTAATTGGTACATTTGATTCAGTGTTGATCTTCACACCGTAAACGTCATCAATCTTCTTCACAACGAGAGCTTGCATCACCATGGCAATAAAGTTCTAGGTATGTAGACAAATGTTTAAATGAATTAGCAATTTAGTAATTAGTTTATTTTATTCCTAATTCTTTACATTTCCGAATAGCTTAACAATACGATTAAGGATAGCTCCATCATCTGATTCTGGTTTCTTTTCTTTGAGTTATGCTTTCAATTTCTTTTAGATGAATTTCCACTCAGGCGATTAGCTAATTCTTTCCTCGATGTCACTATCATCCTCTTACCTATCTTTTGGAGTCTAAAGTTATTTAGCAGCTACGAAAGCCGAGGAGTTTTTCACAACTGAAAAGCGCACATTGCCTTATGATTTTCGAATCTCTGTTCCTTTAATTGGTGCAACATTCTCAGCAGGATCTGTCTTGAAAGTCAACTACTTTTTCACAGGCTTTTTCATTTAAAGCTTATTATCAGAAGCTAGAGTTGCAGCAGTAGGAAAATTTCCAGCGGATATGAGATTCTTAGGACTAGACATACCTATTTGATTATCATTATTGGAAACAAGAGCTGATTTGTTGGAAGTAAATGCATTTTTGGGAGACATCTCAAACATCGATGGAAGTTAGCTAGTTTTCAGAACACCTTTAGAAGGATTTTACTATTATTTCGTTTCAACCAACAGTGAAAGAGAATTAGCTGAACCGGATGATTTCTTGAAAATATTTTTATTCATATTTAATCTGCTACTTTTATTGCTTTTCTTATTGCTGTCAATCGTTTAGAAGATGATATTTGATCTCTCAGTAGTGCTCTTGTTTGTGAAATCTACTTGAAGCTTCCTTTGACTAGCAAATCTAGTGTTATTCTCCCTCTTTTTTATTTGAATCTCCTCAACAAACGTTGAGTTGTTGATGCTGCTGACAATAGGATTTATTTTAGGAACAAATGTGGGCTGTTTTTCTTTCTCACAGAATTCTTGGAACTTGCTCTCAATCTCCTGGATGTTTTCTAACTCAAAAGCAGGCTCCGCAATCATAGACAAGATTTATTTCTGTTTTTTATCAGCCTAAAAGACCTCCATCCATTTCAGTCTAGCATTGATTGAGCTCATTTATAAGCTAGGCTCTGGTTTTTCTCAGCGGGGTAAAGGCAAAATAGTTATTTCGCTGGAGTTATTTAATTAATTTTTATATTGTTTCTTTGTTTGTTTTGGGAGGTGGTTTATCGAAAATCTTTAGTAATAGAATCAATTATTTTTTTGAGCTGGATTTTATGTGATCATACATACTCTTCAGCCAGCTTGGATAAGATAATTTTTATTCCTTATTCTTTGAGTGTCACTTGCATTCATGATAATAAATAAGATTGTCCAGTCATTATCAAAAGAATGTTAGTTTAAATTTATGTGAAATTTTATTTGTACTTATTTATGGTAAAGTTTTTATTTCAAAAACTTCCCACTAATCTAGAGAAATTTTACTCTATTCCAAATAACAAGGAAGAGAAACTAAAAGGATAAAAAACAATTCGAATGATTTTGTATTCTCAAAGAAACTAATGGGAGTTTCATTTAAAAAGAATTGAAAATTACTCTTGTTATTGGTAGTCACTTACCCTTCCCTTCCTTCCACAATAATTTGAAAGAGATATTTTGAACCGTTTCACAGAAAAGAATACAATTAACTGCTAAAATTGGATGATTCTGACAGCATTCTGAAACAAATCAAATTCCCTTTCATTCTAAAAAATAGTAGCGTAAAATTCAAAGAACTTACCAATTGTGTAGATAAACTCTATTACTTATAATTCTTATTTCAAAGAAAATTCTAATAAAAAACATTCAATTAAGAGATTGATCGATTGTCTTTGAATGCTAAATGAACGTACCAGACTTAAAAGCAAAAAAAATATCCGAAGTGATGGAAGGTTCAGGACTTTATTGAATTTTTAATAAAATAACATAATGATTAATAAGTGAAAAAAAAGAGGATTGTGTGTTGTACGTCTCTTAAAAGGTTTGAAAACAAAATTTCTTCAGAAATTGTTTATTCTTTAAAATACTTTATCGTTTTACTTTTTCATAGCTAAAGTACGATATCCGAACGAAAGAAGATGAAGAATGCAATGAAAAGTACAAGAATGTGATTGAGAAAGTATTTATGGGGAAGGAGAGTAAGGAGGAGAAGTTAAACAAGAGGAGAACAGAAAAAAATAATTAATCTATTTTGTGTGGGCCAAGGGGATTAAGATTTAATAAGCTATAAAAAGAAGAGGCAAAATAACGAATCAAATAATAGGAGAGAGAGAGAGAGCATAGTATTGACGTGAACCGGAAGAAGACACAGGGCTTACTTCAAAGAGCAAATGGTCCCTTCAGGATCTCAGTCAACTAATGGGATTCATTTTGCATCTTTGGAGAGTGGCGGTATTGACATGAGAAAATATCTTCTTGAGAAGGATTTCTTAACAAGAGTCAAACAATAGGACAAAGATACTTTTGATGTGTAAGTATCTAAATCTGCGGACAACGACTTTTAGTTTTATTTGCTTCGAATGTTGGGTTCGAGAGACAGGGAAATAACTTTTTTATTGACAGATATTAGAAACAACTTAGAACGGAAAGTAGAAGTTAAGAAATTGACTGATAATTTTAAAGGAGAAGTTGAGAATTCAAAGAAATGTTAGGGAATTTTTTATATAATAATAGTAGAATAAGAAAGGAATTAAAGATTTTTAGGAGGGGCTCATATTTTATTTAATAGCAGGGTTTAATAGAGGGAAGTTATAATGAGAATTGTATATTTTTGTAGGTTATGTAGAGCAGATAATCTTCGATAGATAGTGTATCTCATATCGATAAGATCTGTTGATGAAGGTGATTAAGCTATTTAGTTCAGGTAGAAGAGAAAGGAATGCTGAAATTGCTTTAATTATCTAAATTGATTTTTCTATAAAAATGGAAAAATGATTGAATTTTGACTTTTTTAACCCTTTTAACTCCTTAAACACTAGGGTATTAGAAATAATCGGCGAGCTCTTTGAACTCAGCGAAATCAAGTCAATTTTATCTGCTTTCCTCGGTGAAACTGAGCGAAAAACAGCATCAATAGATTCTTCTTCTTTCCGTGATAGCGACTTCAAAATAGAAGAGGAACCATAAATATCTTAGTCTTCAGATAAAATTGCAGCTTCCCCGTTTTCATCAAGGAATTCGCTGAATTGGAATAACGATTATGTTGATAGCAACTGTGGATTCAACGATGAATGCGAGAAATTCTTTTTTGTATCGAATAATGTCTTAGTGGATTTCGTGGAGATTCTAAGATTAGACAGTCTCAGCGACTCTTGCGTGCAGCATTACTTTAATCAAGTCTTCACTTCATTACTTAACTTTAGACCTGAGATGGTATCATACAATAATTTTTTACACATTTCCAAGAAAAAAATTTAATGTTTGTGTCTTCTCAAAAAAGGTCTAGTCAATGGTGCTTGAAAAGCACAAGATAAACAGTCTGCTAGCTCCCGCTTTGAAATTAATTTCTGATTTCGAAGTAGCTGATATTATCGAGAAGATCTGTTTCCATGCGTACAATCCAAGTGAAAAGGTTTCAGAAGAATATCTTCAATAAATCGAGCCATAAGTCTGCTCACTGTTAGATGAATTGCTTGATCTAGTCACTTCAGAAATTGATGATTTAGAGATGTAAAGTATCTGCAAAATATTCAAGAGTTGTCTGGAAAAGCTGTCCATTCACAGAACTTTTGAGAAATTTGCAAATCAAATCTTCGAAGTCAAGCAAATTGCAAAATTCCTTGAAGTGCTAATTACTTCTAAGAATTCATAAGTCAAAACGGAGATAGCAATATTTCTGAAAACAGGAGTGTAAACCATTTTCTAGGAGAATGCTGATGGGAAAAACAGTAACAAAAACAAAAATATGTCACAAGAACTCAAGAGTTGTTTTATTGTGTTAAAATTGTATATTTTATATGTCAAAAAGGATTGAAGAAAGAATGGCTGGAGACACTTGTGAATGAGTTCAGGAGAATCAAAGAGAATGTGTTAGAGAACACTGATGAGAGTAGAACTGTATTGACTCAGTTTTAATAGACTGTAGCAATATTTGGTAGTGAGAGATTAGCAATAGTTGAACTAGTGTTCGAGATCATTAAATTAGATAGTAACTTTGCAGTCAATGAGCTCATTATGCAAGATTTCCCAAGGACTATCTTCGTAAGCCTCTTTTATTTGACATTTAATTTAGAAAATATGGTTTATTTTGATTTTATTAGATTTTTAAATTATGCTATTTTATTTTAATTCTTTAACTTTTTTTCTTTGTTTTATCAAAAGTCATTTTTATTCTAATTTGAATGGAACAATCTGCTTCATGAACAAATCTATCTCCTAATAGAATATCTTGTCCAATCAGCGATATCATCCAATTAAAGCAACAATTGCATAATTCTTAATAGTAGCACTCCTCCGAACTTAAAACTTCTCATTCATGTACCATATTGATATTCAAAATATTAGCTGGCATTTCTTGTTTCAATAAACCAACCTTTTACGTATCTCTTTTGCCAATTTAGATGGTGACAGATGTTGAAATATTCAGACATCTCCGTAAGTTATCCGACGAAGAAACGATAATTCTTGAGCACAAATAGATTTTGTTATAAAGACCAAATATTGCATTTGTCATTAAAATTGCGTAGATTCTCTAGAAATTTAGATAGCATTGCCCTGAAATAGACTAATACTTCTCAGATACTCAAAAGGGTAAATAGAAAGAAATGAATTTTAGTATATGGTTGAATAAAATTATTTTAAATTAGAAAAATGGGCAGAATTCTGTGATACTTTTCTGAAGAAAAAGCTCGAAATTTAAGCGATTAAACTAGGAGAGTACGATAAAGAAAAAGAAATTGCAGAGATGAAGCGCATCAGTGATGAGCTTGCTAAGAATATGGTTAATCAAAGTAAACTCTCTGAGCGGTATCGTAAAAACTCAGGGAAAGGCACAAATCTCTTCATCCTCAATCCCTCAAATAAAAAGAAATTCTCTACTGTAAGAATAATTTGAGAGAAGCCTCTGAAAATTAATGTTCATATATTTATTGATTTTTTGACTTTTCTTTTTTAGGGCACAATAGGAGGAATAAAACCAAAAATGTCAGCTGAATTTGAGGACTTAAGTTAAAAAGGAAGTTCTTCGTTATCAGCTTCAAGATCAAGACGGAAAGGGTTTTGCAGTGAAGAGATGAGTAGCTCCAGCTTATATGCGTGTTTAGACGAATGTAGTTCTGCATAAATGTTAAAAGGAATTGAAAACAAAGGCGATTCAATATCTTCATCTTAGTCTCCTAGCACCATAAACATCGTCCGTAAAACAAGTCCTCAGAAGACGGGCACAGAAGAAAAGATAAATGAGACAATTCGTGTTGAGAAATCTGACTAAATGCTAGCAAATCTAGACGATTCTTGGGAGCAAAGTCAGAAGAGGATAATAACAGTATCCGATCAAAAAAATGGAGGAGGAATACGCTTTGATGAAGCAATTAAGAAAACTCCAGGGAAAAGCAATGAAAAACAAGAGTAAAATGAGGAAGAACAAGAATAGCTAGCCACTTAAAATTCAACTGAAACGAATGATGTTTCTAAGATATTCTTCAAACGTAAAGAAAGCAATCACCTCACATCGACGCGCAGTTTTGGTGATACTCTTTCTGAGAATATCAAGAACAAAAAATATTCCTACGATGAACCTAATTCTGCACCTCATTTCCTTCTCAGCCCAAGTATTCTCAAAAAACGAGCTAGAATCAAATCTTAACCGAATCTTTCCTCCATGCTAGATGAGATCAAATGCTAAAGTGACTTATCAGATGATTTACCTGCTGATGATCCGACACTGTAAATTAAATCTTTGCACAGTGCAGATGAGAGTCTGTTAAAAAATAATAAGAATAGAGCTACTCCATCAAAATTCCTAACAATTGCAGCATTTCATAGATTCAAAAATAACATTATGGAGAATGACTCAGACAACAACAATAGAATGTGTGCAAAGATCACTTCGGAAATATCAAATCAATTTAATATTCATCTAAAGCCATACCCATAAGAAAATACTAATACATCTGAATCCACTAAAACATCTAACGAAACGTTCTTTTTCACAACAGTTAATCCCATAGAAACTACATAAGACAACAGTTAATCAAAGCTAGAATCATCACCTATCAGTGATAACCCTAAAGAGCCACCATTACTATTAACTCCTCCGACTAAAAAAGTTAACTAAAAAGCTTAAATTCTCTTTGAAGCAGAAAAAATATCAAAAATAAAACCATTCAGATAATTTCCTGATCGATCAGGATCTTTTAACAGGATTAACGAGGAAGAAAATGACTCTCATAGTGAAACAGATCTTAGTGCGAGTTAATCGAAAAGCAGTGGGTCTGGACACGAGTTTACCCTTGAATCACTTGATTCTCTTTCTCCATAGAGACAATTAGTAATTGAAAATGCTCCAAAAAATATATAATCTTCATAATAGGCTAGATCTCCAATAAGTTCGTTCTCTCTTTTCGGGGATTTCTCAGTGAAGAAACAGCTTAATCTAGCAAATAATTTGTTTTCCGCTCTGGAAGCAGAAGAAGAGGATGACAAAAGCAAACACTTTTCTGAAGATTTTCCAAGACAAAGAAAAAGAAGAAAAGAAAGTATGTTTGAGTCTCTCGAAAGCACCATTGGATTGTATGATCGCTCTAGCACAAGCAAGGGTTCTTGTGACATGGAAGGGTCTAACAGCAGCAGCAGTACAAGCAGTGGGTTATTTTAAAGCAGAAATAATAATTTTAATTCCAAACAAGAATGCGGTTTTCTATCAGAAGGCATTTCTAGTTCGACTGATTCCCAAGACAGTTAGGTAGTTATCACCAAAGAGAAACGTAGTTCATGTCCTAATGAAGCTATTTTCTTAATGGATCAATCTGATAAGTTAACGCAGCAACTTAAAAATTCTTAAATTAGTCTATCATCAATTTCCCTTGGGAACATCTAAAACAATGACGAAAAATAAAACACCTAAAAACCTCACTTTCACTAACATTTTTCATTCCAAAAACCAAAGCCCTAATCCTGAATATAACTATTTAACAAAAAATAAATGTGACTGGGTAACTTTCTTAACCCAGATAATGTCATCTACACCCTTTTTCTCTGCTGTTGTTTGACTTATTCTCTTGTACACGCAGCAGTTTATTTACAGGATAATTTATTTGTTTACACATTTTAGTACTTCTTTTTCTTATTGGTTGTTTTGTTCATAACCTTTTCAGGGCTTTAGTCACTTAATATCATATTAAATTGCATAAAATTTTGATTTATTCTGCATATTCTGATTCACATTTTAAAAAGTTTTACCCATTTTTCATATAGACAAATTCAAATAAAATAAAAAAAACAAAATTTAAAATATTCTTTATGATTTAAGAGTGTAATCTTCAAGATATATTATTTTATCACTCAATCTCAGCTGTATTGAAAGCAAAAGCTTGAGGTGTTCTGTACGTGCTGAACCTCTTTCTAGATTTTCGAATTTATGTCACTGGCGCTTCTGAGATCTTCTTGAGCCTGTTGATCTTGACTTTGAGATTGATTTTTTTGATAACTGTGCTGTAGTTTTGAGATGGAAAATAAATAATATACTCCCTCATTATTTCGAAGTCTGGTATGAAAAACTCCTCTTTTTTTCTTATAATTCCAAACTATGGATTCATCAGTACATTGTTATGTAGCCCACTTGGGAGATGCAGCTACTAGAAATGATTTTACTATTATGAAAAGTTGTATGCTTAAGGGTTATTCGCATCGATTTACTGCAGCTACACTAAATGATTAAGCAAATGCTGCATCTACTACACATTCGCAGATTATCTTCGAAGATCATGAGTGTTTTTGGGCACAGATAATTTTCTTGGAAGGACATCCGTAGGTTGATTCTAGGAATTTGATTATTATTTTTGTGGGTTTTTAGGAGTAGATATCGTTTATTTAGATTACTTTTTGGGGGCTTTTTTGAAATTATATTTCTGTGTTAGTTGGATTGACTTAGTTGCATCCTATTAAAAAGGCTGATTGTACTCTGAAAAT
>Ga0302271_10003817_pt1 | contig 12410 bp, 11 predicted proteins | sample III_Bog_N1_1_FD_198767 | JGI IMG/M metagenome (GOLD analysis project Ga0302271, IMG submission 198767) | Peat permafrost microbial communities from Stordalen Mire near Abisko, Sweden - III_Bog_N1_1 | ecosystem: Environmental > Terrestrial > Soil > Wetlands > Peat | place: Sweden: Abisko... | reverse complement strand
GCTAAGCTAAAGAAGGGCTGGTTACTATGTTTCGGGAGATCCTTCCGAGTTCTTGGTCGGGCAAGTGGGAGATGCAGAGATGTATCATAGATCTAAAGATATCTATGATACATCTCTGCATCTCAAATTTTTAAAAAAAAAAATTTTTTTCTTGCGGTGAGGAGGTCCTAGTGCTCTATTCCGTCAGCGAGGGATCCCTAAAAGTTTATTATTATGTTCCCTCGCTTCGGCATTATTATTAAGAAGCCCTGCGCTTCGTTAGTTATTAGGGGAGATGGAGATTCTTATTAAATTTCTTTAGATGATTGAAACAAAGACGTTAGTTAGCGTCTTTAATTTCTCTTGCTTCTTTTAAAAAACAAGATAAGTAGGTATCTTTGATAGGATGATGGGGAAAGATAGATTCAGTGGAATTACTAAGATTGAAAAAGAGAATCTCTAAGAATTCAATTTATCAAAAGGGTAAGAAGAAAAGAGGTGTTTATAATTTGAAAATATCTAAATTGATGTTTCTTCATGTAAGTAGCTAAGGGAATTTAAATATTTGAGGTATTTATTATTATTTATCATCAAATAGAAAGGGAAGGTAGACTATTTTTAAGAATAAAATTATTCTCTTGATAACCTTTGAAATTAATGGTTTAGAAAGATTGTTAAAGAAGGAGGGAATGAAAACATATCATGAGGTTTTCATTGAAGATTATTCTTTTTTCCTCCATTTTAGAAGAGTTTTTATTATTAAAACAGTGAATAAGTAGTCTAAAACAAGATAACATCCCAAGGATATTGAAAAGATTGAAAAATTTAGTCACTAAATCATCCCCAAGTCGTTTTGAACTACTAGCATTGAAAGATATTTTTTACAACAAAATAGATCACAATTTTGTTTGATTCTACTTCAAATTTCGTATTGAGCTTGAAGAGTTAATTACTGAGCAGGAAAAAAACTAAAATCCTATTTAATTTATCTATTGATTAACTTCCCTCCCTCCTCGATTTTTGTAAAACACATACTCTAGCCAATGAAATTGCAAATTAAAAACTATTAGAAAATAAGGTAACATTTTCTTGAAGTCATTTATCTCTAAGAATACATCATTTAATATGAATGAACTTCTTAAAATACCACTTAATTAAACCTGCTAGCTAAAATAAGGACAGAAGATTTTGATGAGAAAGAATATTAGAATTTCCTAAGGAGTTGAGAACATTTAACCAAGAAACTTGAGCGGGTGCGAGCTTTACACCTTTGCGCTATTAAAGGAGTATTTGGAGTGTCAAAATCAAGCATAAAAAATAGGTCTAATTACCTTCAAATATTAAATAACGAATTGAAAGATATTTTGATTCTTCTTGGTGGATTGCTTGTATTTTATCAGCCAGTAAATCTAATAATATTTTAAGTAGCCAAAATGAGGTAAAGAGATCGATTATCTAAAGTCCACAAATAATTGAATTAATTAACTAAGAAAATATATCAATTGTCATATTTTCTTAAAATATTCGAATCTTGGTTATCAAAATGATCTTTTAGTGGGGATAGTGTGTCCAGAAAGCGAGAGAGGGAAACAAGAATCAAAGGATTCACAATTGATCAAGTAATTTAATTGAAATAACGCAAGATTGTTTCAGTTGTTTGATTGAAAATGTATTTTGTGTCTGTAAAATGAATTAACTCCTTATTGTACAAAAAAGATTGTCCTGAATAAAATATGAAAAAAATAAGTGAAAAAATGGAAAAATACTAACAAGATTATGCAATTTAAAGGTGGAGATATTGCAATAAAGGGTAGAAAATCAAAAAAGATTATATTACCCATTAGCTACAGAATTGAATTCTCAGATGAGGGAAGAATTGACGGAAGGAGAAAAGTGACAAAAGAAAGAAAGTAAGTGACTAGGAGTTAAGAATTATTTTGACAAAGTATTTTTTAACAATAAGAAGAAAAAACAATCAAGACTCTTTGAGATTCCTTAGCTTGGAGGTATTGCAAAAATACAGAGTTTGAGGAAAAAAAAAATATTGAGAGATATTGAGAACTTTAATTAAAACAATCCTTGTGTATTTGAGCCAATAGTGAGATTTCTTTCTTGAGATTAATAGTTGTGTTTTAAAAAGGAAGAAAAGATGAAGGCGGAAGATTGTGAGATCAAATTCGAGATTGTGTGCAAGACACAATTCGGAGAGTAACTCTTCATCGTTGGAAACATGCCGCAGCTAGGATTCTGGGATCCGCACAAGGGAATCGCATTGAAGACAGATGTGGACAATTACCCGAATTGGTATTCAGAGAATCCTCTAATGCTCTCCAAAGGTATTGTGAAATGGAGGAAATAGATGTTTCAAAGTTTTACAACTTGAGAGGAATAGGCAGTTAAAGAAAAAGATGAATACTTGGAGAATAAAATATTCTAGCAGGAATTTAGCACGATTCTCATATTGAGATAACTAAAGAAAACCAGCAAAGTTTGGATTTTAACCATCTTTTTGACAAGATAAAGAAACCATTTTGAATAAAACTGCTTATCCCAAAGAATCTGAGTTCTTTATGCAACCAAAAATAGTTAGAAACGTGCTTATTCTTTGAAATACCTCTATTAACATGAAAATCCCATAAGAAAACACACAAATTATCAGGGAGCAATGGAGTTAAATTGGAAGAAACAACTGAACAAAAAAATAAATAAATCATAATTGCTTTTCAGAAAAAGACACACTCACACAGCCTCTCTTGTAATTATTTTTTATGTTTTAATAAAAAAGGTGCGAAGTTTTAGTTTAAATTCGTGAGGATAGCCCAAGGTGGATAGGAAGATTGGGAAATGTTCCCAAATAACGTCAACAGAAAATACAGAACAAGATATTAGTCAGTGACGCTGAAGGCAATCTGGAATGATTTCTCAGGAAGAGAGGTTTCAACGAAAAAGTATGCTTCATCAAATATCTTTTCCAACAGTAAAAAATTGATTATTTCTGCTAATCCTTGAGATGCATAAAAGCTCTTGTATTTCAAGCATATTTTAAATAATAACTGCGACTATTTTGTTATCTTAGACGACATAAAAGTGCATAAATTCAAGATATCTGGGGTATTCGTTCCGTATGAAAAAGCAGGCACTTCTTCTGAGGAATCTGATTTCGGCAGCAATTCCAAATAACCAGCTGAGAAACCAAAAATCGAGAAATATCCTAAAATTCAAGATGAAACACCAATTGAAGCCATTTCTCAGCGTGTTCACAATTCGATAAACGCGAGCAATAGAAACTCTCGCAACGCTGTGACCCAAATCAACTAAAATGCTGCTGGATATTAATAAAACAACAATGACAATGACGAAGAAAATAGCGTGAATCAGTAAATCGAAATATCATAAGATGACTCAGATAATATGCTCCCCAAACCAAGAAAAAAACTGCTCAAGCCTTACGAGCAACTGCAATAACAACAGTAAGAATCAAAGAACTTGCAAAGAAGACAAGGATAAGCTGATTAAGAGGGATAAATTTCTTAATAGCCTCCATAAGTTTTCTCATTGGAAGATCAACACTAACAGCAGTAATAACAGAATCTTAAATAATAATCCCCTTAATCGTTACCTTTCATTGAGACTCGTAAATCCCTTTAGATCTAAATCTAAGAGCAGCAGCACATCCACATAAAGCAGCAGCAAAAAACACCCTTCATGCAACCAGAATGCAACTTTACTCCTTAAGAATACCTATCACCGATATCCCGAGTGTTCCCTCCTCTCCAGAAGCCACCAGTGCACGCTCCTGTGATAGTTTCCTAAGAAGAGCAACTGCTCCTACAATAGCAATAATAACTGTTATTGGAAGAATAATAGAAACTGCAATAAGCAGAATAAGAATTAGAGAAAAGAAAGGAGGAATTTGAGTAATTCTAAGAGAATTCAAACGCAGCGAGTGTGTTTCCTCTCGGCCTTAAAGAGACTAATAATTTATTTAAAAACAACAACATCGGGCATGCCTTAGTTGCAACACCCACCGCAGCAATGCAATTACCTTCTTCTTTGCTAGTATCTTCTGATACATAATTAAGTGAAAGACAAGAAGCTGGAGTAGTAGCTAGATTACTCGAGAAACAACAACGGAATAAATCAGAGGCATCTACTGAGAGCGCTGTGCCTTCGAGCACATAAGATGCAATACAAAGCGAAAGGGAGAGATCAAGCAACACGATTATAATAGCACAGCCATAAAAATAGCAAGTATCTTTTACATTGCATTCTAACTATTAGATTTCAAGAATTTAAACTCCTTTCCACTGATTGACTTCTTCTTTTTGATTGTCTTTTTTTTCCAGCAAAAGAAGGACACAAGTGCGAATGTAAGTCTGCGTGATAGCATGTTTGAGGGGGAAGAGACCGAAAATGATGTCATCTTAGAACTAAACTCCTAATAGAAGTTGGTTGGCTAGAAAGAGCAACTCAACAACAATAATACATCTAGTACACCTAACCACATTAACAGCATTTCTTCAACGAAGCTTCGATCTTTGGCGTCTGTGGAAAGTAACACCAAGCGACTTAACAGGCAAGCTACTGAATCGGATGTGATCTTTGCAGAAAAGCTGTTCCAATCGTCTGGGCATACTTTACAGACTCTGTTTCAAGAGCGATTACTAAAAGCAAGTGACAAGAATGTGTCGAAATATTCGTTTATAACTTCGGAGAATGATATTGTCTTTGAAGCAAGTGAAGAGCTGCTTGTGAATATGTCTACGAAAGATGAATTATGTCTTGCTACGTTCTTTCTACCGATATCAGTCGTCTACGATCCAGTGACTGACACAATCACAGACAGTCTTGTTGAGACCTCGTTGTATTACCACTTCATCAACGCGTATCCGTCACTAAAATGGGTGGGAGTCATCCACAATACACATCATTTCAGTGTAGCAATCCAGCAACGAGTAAGGAAAAAGAAGAAAAAGGATGATTTATTAGTAAAATTATTTTGTAAATCTCATTTGCTGTTGTTTGTGTGTTCTTTTTCCTCAGGTGATGGTTCAATTAGTGTAGAAGTACAGATTCTACCCTATTTTCATCGAAGAGGAGTTGCTTGACTCTTTTCTAAATCACTTCTGTGCGAACATGTACGACGAGATCATGAGAAACTAATTCAATGTCGTCAATTTCAAGTAAAAAATCATTTATTAATATTCTGTCATGCAAGAAAAGCTTGAAAAAAGTATTAGGATTTGCAGTTATATTCACATACTTTCTCCTCTCTCTCTCTCTCTCTTTTACTCGTTTAGACCGATGGAGTTTAACTCTAAGATCGTCGAAGAAGTGTAGATGGTGAGTTTTCGGTTTGCCTAATAGATGAGTCGAATGATCGACGAAGACACTAGCGTCATGATCGCTGATAACAGAATCATCTTTTCGATTATCTACCTTTGCCAATGCCGACCCTAGAAACTGAACATCGCTTATTTCCACGATTCGCAGTTCCCTGATTTGGAAAAACTAGCTCTTCTGCCATTTGGAGAGAAACTTATAAATGCGATTCTCTGTGCTAATTTGATTTCCTTTACGACATTCGAGGCTGCACATAACTTTCTGCGATATGTCCGATTAAAATTGAAGCTAGCGTATGAGTCTGTCAGAGGGAACCTGCGATTGATCTACATGGGGAATTAGATCATCATTCATATTCGAAATCCTGGTGTGAACACAAGGTAGATAGCGAATATTAAGAATTCAGCTGGGTTTTAGGAGACTGTAAATAGAATCAAGAAGGATATTTTGTAGTAAAATGGAGGTGATCTAGAGAATTAGGAGAGTTTCTTGATTGTCGGGATTGACACTCTTCACAAGCATCATTAGATACCACTAAAGCTGAAGCTATTTGAGAGATTCATAAGGAATCATCCACTGCTAAAGATGCAGCTAATTCAAATCATTCTCCCAGATGTAAGTTTAGATTAGAAAGAGAAGACAGAATAACTTTACCTTGATTGTTTCTTTTGATGACAATAGCCTTACGATTACAGTGAAGATGTGAATAATGGTTTTGGGAATGAAGATTTGAAAATATAAATCGATACCATAGCGAATGAGATTTCTAATGGAAGTTTCGATCACAATCCTTTGAAGATCATCTATGGGAGTATGGGTCTGAAGGATCGGTTAGCTTATTTAAGCTTAGCTGATGTGTTCTTGAGAACGAGTTTAGAACAATCCAGTGATATATTCTCCTTGGAGTATGTGCTCTCTAGCAGCAAAAAAGGTTTCTCCTTTGTGAGTAGGTTCGGTAGTTAGTAGTATAAATAGCTCAGATCCTGTATGACGTTTAACCCAGCGAGTTATGCGGAATTTGAGAAAAATATGCTTGAAATCATGGATTTACCTATTACTTTAAGGGAAAAGGTACTGATTAAGGACATCGAATTATTGAATTAATTCTCTACAGGAATATGGATAGAAAAGACCATAGCGGAGCTTAAAAAGAACGCGAAGTTTATGTCGCAAGCTAACATGACTGGGTTCAGTAAAGGAGTGAACTTTAAGAAGGTAGCGCATTAAGCTAATTTTAAGAAATTCAATATTTACGATGGATCTTCACTTTACGCGAAGACAGTAAGAAGAGTGATCATTCTTGGGTTTGTGGGGACACTTGTGCCATTCGATAAATATATGTACATACAGGCTGAAGAGCATCAAGTTAGGAGGTAAGGAATGTTTGAAAGATTTGCTAGTATCAATCAGCGGGAATGATAGGTTTTTGTTATTTTTTCCTCTAGACACCACCAGAAACCTTCGGACAAAGTCATTGAGAGCTTGAAAAATATATGTGCAGACAAGCGAAATATGGTCTACATTATCACAGAGCTGTCAATAGATTTCATGGATGAATGGTTTGCAGATGTACCGGGGCTTGGGCTCATCTGTGAAAATGGTTACCTTCATAAGGTAATTTAAGAAAACAGCAAAACCAACAATGAATGGGTGAGACTAGCTGAATTTGACTTGACATGGCGTCCTTTTGTGTATCGGATTATGGAAAGCTTTGCAGTTCACACATAAGGATCTTCAGTTGAAGTCAAGGAATGTAGTGTAGTCTGGAAATACAGCAAGGTTTCAATAGATTTTGGTTCTCGTCAAGCTGAGTAAATGGTTATTTAGTTGAGGCAAGCACTAGCTCCATTGAAGTTCTTGGAAGTTTCCCATTCTGGAGAGAGCGTAGAAGTTAGGCCAACTAATTTAAATAAGGTAAAAACATGATAAAAGAGAAATTAAAGAAAGGGGGGAAAAATGAATTAGAAATCAAATCTACATTCATAAAAATAAGGAAGGTGAGGTGGGGATTGACATGTAATTTTAATTAAAAAAAGGATAATCTAAACAAAGAAAGGGATTTTCAATAATCCTAGTTAATCAATTGAAATTCAACCCAGTTGAATGCATTATTAGGATAAATCAAATGGGAAGGGGATATTATCTTATTTTTGGATTTTTTCTTAACATTCTTCATTATTTCCCAAAAGTATTCCCCTCTCTCCCCCCCCTCCCTCACTTTCTCTCTTCTTATTTTTCTTTCTAAATTTAAATGAAAAACGCCAAAATCTATCTCCCAAAGTATCTCAAAAATCAATCTCATTTTGAATGAAGTGGCTAAGCGTTAATTTTGATTATTACCCCAGGGCATCATTGTGGAGCTGCTGATCGAAAGGAAGATCTTGGAATGTGGCAAAATAGATTTCATCTTGATCATCGGAAGCAGTACAAGTGATGAGGATATGTTCTGCGCCTGCTAGATGCTCTTCAGAAACCGAAAGTTCTAAGACACAAGATTGCGTCCACTTTATGTAACGATCGGAGTCAAACCCTCCAATGCATATTACTATATGCCATTCGAGGATGTCGAGAAGGTACTAGAACTGATGGAGATATCTGAATCGTTTGTGCCTTCTTCTTGAAGAATGGTGAAGTTTCTAGAGAAAAATAATAAGTTTTAGACTAAAATGTAAAAAGATCGAGCTAAGGGAAATATGTATGTGAGAAATAGAATCTATTAGTTTTAAGTTAATTTTAACGATAATCTTGTATCTGGGTGTGTGGATTGAAAGGAAACCACATGATTGGGGGACACCTATCTCTTGGAATAAAATTTAAAAAGGGAAAATATTAAGAGGAATAAAATATCTAATAATAAAGGTTTATAATGATTGGCGGACTCTGGGGAGGGATTCTAGCGACCAATAAAAATTAAGTGTTATTAGGGTTGCTTATATTTATTTGCTTTCCTCCCCCCACCGGAGAAATAGCCAGAGACAAGCAAGTCTTTGACATATATAAATATATATATTTCGCGATAATACAAGAAACAACAAAATTTGTGAGCTTGTGGTTGTTTAAACTGCTAGAATAAACCTTTTAAAAGAGCGTTAAAATAATTCTAATACAATAATGAGCCATCGCTTGTGTAGTAAGCACTCGCTTTCACCTATCAGGCCAGCCAGCAACAATGGCAATAATAATGTCCCTACTTAATAGTAGTAGTAATAATAATAGCCAACAGGGCTATCTACTTCCTAATTGAAATTCACATCTCCTGTGAAAAAGCGAATTTTGACTACTCCGATGTCTTAAAATATCTCCACAGGGTTATCTCCAATGATGTATGGGTTACCTGATTTATAAGCACAATTCCAAATGCAACAGGCACAACAAGCTCAGTTGCAATAACTGCCATTTTAGAATTATGTATCTCAAGAAGGGTTCGCTGTGCGCGCGCAAGAGGTTGATTAAAATCAGTTGAGGCTTGAAATCGCTGCGAGAGAGCAGGAACTTAAACTGCTAGCTTAGATGGATTATCTCATTGATCTCATTAAAAATATCGATTAAGACAGAAATGTGAACATAGATGCAGCTAAAATACAAGAGATTTAGCAGCTCAAGACACAATATCAAACGAATATTGAAGATGAACTCATCAACTAGAGTTTCAGTTAGAATCTCGGAAAAGCTGAAGTCCCAAAAGAAGGAGGGCTCAAAAGTTAAGGAGGGTCGTTATTAGGTAGTTAAAAATTTCAGTAGTAGAGCTCTCCCAAGGAAGCTGAAAGTAATATACAGCCTAAAACTGGTGGTTTAGCAGCATCGTAAGGTGCCCCATTTTAAGGTCATTTTAGTGTACACTCTCAAGAACGCTTGGTTCTTTCTCAAGGTGGTGCTTCCTCAGCATAAGGGGTATTCGTGAAACCTCAAGAGGAGGCGCAGGTAGATGCGTCAGCTAATAAACAACTACTTCGAAGCAGCTAAAACTTAAGTAATGTTGCACTAATTGAAGATTTAACTAAGGAAATCGACAGATTAAAGGCTTAACTGGCTAAAGCAAATTCTGATTTTGAAGCATACAGAGGTCAATACAATGAAGAAGCTAACTAGCAGATCTCATTGGGTTTCTAGAAGCAGCTTGACGAAGAAGAAGTCAAAGAGTTAATGGCTGGTAGTTTGAGTAATAATCTAGCAGTTGCAAGTGCTGAAAAAGGTGAATAATTGGAGAAACTTTCAGAAGAAATATCGCAGTTAAAGGCGTATGCTAGTGCTCATGAGTAAGAAGCAGCAAGTCAACAGGAAAGAATCGAGAAGCTTCTTGGTGAGATTCAATAATTGGAGAAGTTAAAGAACGATAGAATCACTGCTGAAGAAGAGATAGCAGCTAAAACAGCTGTGCAAGAAGGAATAATCAATTCGTTGCAGGGTTAGTTGGAAGAGACACTGTTGGAAGTCTAGAAAGCGATATAAAACGCTGAAGAATCGAGGTAAAAGGTGTCTGAGCTGGAATAGGAGAAACAGCAAAGTGAGGAATAACTAAATGAAGCTCACTAAGCGAAGGAATAACTTTAGAAAGAAAATGAAGATCTCAAGAAAGAGTAGGAATCAGTTATCGTTGCTGTTTAAGATTTATCAAAAGACATTGAGTAGCTGAGAGAGAAGAAGGCTGAGGACGATAAGTAGAATGCAGAGAAATTAGATTTGTTGCATGCGTAAAACGAAGAACTGAAGAACTCAAATCTAGCTTAGGAAACAGCTATTGAAGACCTTAAAGAGAAATTCCATGGAGCAGAAGCAGAGATAAGTGCACTGCAGAAGGAATTAGAAGATAGAAGTTCTTCTGGTGTGCCTTAAGAAGAGTTACAGAAATTGTTGATCCAAGTTGAGGAGTTTAGAGTGAATGCAAATGATGCTGTTTCAAGAGCAGAATCAAGTGAACAAGCATTGAAGGAGTAGTCTGAGCAAATCGAGCACTTAAACAATGAAAGCTAAGACTTGAAGAAATAGTTCATAGCGCTTGAAGTCAAGAACGATGAACTCCAAGCGAAAAACAATGAGTTACAGCATTAGTTATAAACATTGAATGGGCTTAGAAGTTAAGAGTTGTAACTTAAACAAGACGCAGTGATTCATATCAATGAACTGCAGAATATGCTTTAGGAGAAGGAACAAGAGAACTAAAGGCTATTGTAAGAGAACGAGAGAGTTATGCAAGACAGAGATGCGTTGAATACATAGCTTGAAGATCTCCAACGTGCTCTTGCTGACATGGAGCAAGCATTAACAAACTAAGCTCAAGCTGCTAAACCAGATGATACCCATTTAAACGATGCTATTAAAGAGCATTTTGCGAATCTTCAATAATCGCTGAATGACTCTACAGCGATAAGGATCTCAGCGAATAATACCCTCATGTAATCTCAAAGACAATAAGAGTAGTAATAGCTCTTGAATTCTATGAAATCTTAGCATTCTTAATCGATTTAGCTGCAGTCTTCTCAGCAACACTAAGATCAATAGGAACTGCAAAAACCAGTTGAGGAAATAACTGGATCTTAAGTTTAATAATAGTAATAACCTCAGATACAGCAATCTCTTCATGAATCGCAGAAATCACATCCATAATAGCCAGCAACAACTGAAATTCACGAGTCGCAGTACTCAGTTGGCTCTGCTTCTCTTCAAAGATCGTAGCAACAACGATCCTAAGCGTTGTTACAGAAATCTTAGTAGCTTCAATAGTAGCTGCTTGCGTCCAACAAGCAAATGGTTATGTCTTAGCAAGAGCTAGCTTCTTCAATACATGCTACCAAAATGAGTAAATCAACTTAAATTGTTGTTGTTTTATTTTAAAAATATGTTAACATTTTCTCTCTTTTTTTCATTTTTAGCATAATCGATCCACGGGAATGAGTCACTAAAGGAATCCTAGCACAGTCATCACAGTGGAAAACCACTGTAGGAATAACAACAAGAAGGTGAAGCTATTGTTGATGCTGGATGTGAGGAATGTGAGTCATGCATGCTTGAAGCAGCGTTGATTTAAAACGAACAACTAAAGCAGCAACTGCTCATCAAAGAGAAGGAAATCATTGAACTCAAAACGAACCCTGCTTATTATGCTAGAGCTACTAACTATGGAATGCCAGGTATCCCAATTGCTTCAAGATCTCCTTTCAATCAAGGGTTAGGAGCAACTTTGATTGAAGCTAACGATCAAGCTGTGTATTCTAGACTCTTTGAATCCCCTATGTAGCCACATTTCGTAACTACAGCGTTTACATCTTCACCTGGAGGTCAACAGTAACAACAACAACAGTCATAGCCATAATAGCAACAAGCTGGATCTTAGTCCTCGTCACAGTAATTATCAGGAAGCAAAGCACTTAAAGGATCTGGAGTATCTTTCTCAGGATAGAAATCGTAGGCGTAGTAGTTCTAACAATAACCACAACAACAGCAACCTTAGAGTTACTCAGTGATCCAAAGTGAAATCGAGTAGCTACAGAAGATCTTCGACTCCAAGTGCAAGGAAGTTGAATCATGGAAAAAGACTTATATTAAATTTAGTAATGAATGAAGATCGTCGTCTTCCTTGAATAGTGTTTCTTCTCAAAATGAAGGCATGCTCTGTAAGTAGTTTTTAGATATTTTTTTAATTTCTATCTACTGAAGGCCACGCACACTTCCCCCTCTTCTCCCCCATTACTACATCATCTCAAAAAGCCAAGTGCGCAGATAAATGCACACTCACCAAAAATATAAAAACAGTTTGTTATTTTACGAAGCACAAATATTTATGTGTTTTCCATTCATTTTTCCCCCCTTGCTGTTTATATCATTCAAAATCCATTTAGTAGTATTATAAAACCCACTCTAATACCTTACTACATCATATTCTTAATATATCAATATGCTTCCCTTCAGAATTTAAGGAAGTTATTTATCATTCTCAGTTATTTTACTTTGTTGTTGTTTGCTAAACTTCAAACTAAATAATAACATAAAAAACAACTTCTTTATTTCTCTCTGTTTTCTTGTCTCACTACGAGGAATAGTCCATTTATGACTAGCTATGATGCGTATGGAGCTGTGAATTCAAGCTCCTA
>Ga0302271_10003815_pt1 | contig 12413 bp, 5 predicted proteins | sample III_Bog_N1_1_FD_198767 | JGI IMG/M metagenome (GOLD analysis project Ga0302271, IMG submission 198767) | Peat permafrost microbial communities from Stordalen Mire near Abisko, Sweden - III_Bog_N1_1 | ecosystem: Environmental > Terrestrial > Soil > Wetlands > Peat | place: Sweden: Abisko... | reverse complement strand
CGCATACACGCATTAAGTAAAGAAGCAAGAGAGAGAGAGAGAGAACTTTTTCAATTCTCTTTATTTATTTGGTCTTATTGGCTTAGAAGAGTTACATTTTTTAATGGTAAGATTAGAGAATAACAAGGATAAAGAGATAGAATTGGTATCGAAATACGATGTAGAATTAAGTAAAAAATGAAAGAAAAAGTGGTGATTTTGTAGGATAATTATTTCATGATTATTGTAATATTCTTCAATAGAAACTCTGAAAGAAGACAAGGAAAAATAGGAAACTCCAAAATCACCTTGAATTAATTTTGTTTGATTGTAATTAGCCTCAATGTCTCAATATTTCTTCAAAACCTCCCCCCCCCCCCCCCCCATGTTTAAACACTGGGAGATATCTGTTATCTAATTAAATAGGTAATTTAAAAACAAACTCTAGTCACAGGTTATTTTAGAAGAAGAAATCTTTGAAAAAAACTGTTAAAAGTGATAATTATTCAACATATTTCTAGAATGACAGAATTAAATAAAGATTGAGATATCAAACTTCTTGCAAAACAAAAAATAAACACATTTAAAAGTAAGTTTGTAATTGTTATCCAGGCTAAACTTTAAAGACTTTTAGGAAAAAATCATAGATAATTCAATAATTCAAAATAATACCTGAATTTTTTTTGATTTTAATTTCAGTTTAACTGTCTCCCCACAATACACTTACATATTTTTTCATTCTCCGAAGAGCTGACGAATAAGCAGCTATCCAATAAAAAACCAAAGCTCGCTTAATAGCTTTCTGTGAAATTGTAAGCTCCTCAAACTAATCATGATTATTTTTTACTTAAAAATTGATATTTCAATGTAAAGATCATAAAAGTACTTATTCATAGCCATTTCTTTATGATTTTCAAATTCTGATTTTGTTTTATTGAAGTTCCTTTTCTTTAGGATTCTAGGAATAATCCATTTCTATGTTCTTTGATATCAGAAAAATAAGTCATTAATAATGCAGATAAACAAAAAGAAACTCGTTAGATCCTTAAGAATAATTGAATTATTGTAATACAACTGAAAAAGTCTAATAGGAAATTAAAACCACGAACAGCAAAATCCAATTAATTTTTTGAGGATCCAATATCCAATCAAAGAAGTGGACTGCAAAGAATCCTTACAAAAGCGATGATTTGTTAAGGGATAATTTGACAGGGAATGAGTGTGAGAGAATGATAGAAGAAAACTACTAAGTAAATTAGATTGCAGTTTTCATTTTTTCATAGAGTTTTGTTGTTGTCTGAAGAAATAAAATAGTCAATGAAGCAAATAAGGAAAGAAGAATAATGTTGAATTCGAGAGTTTTAGTTGTTACTACTGAGAAATATCCATTTTTTTCTTTATCATTTGGTAGTAGAAATAAAAAGAATATTTTGTTCTTCCTTTATCTAACTTACTGTAACTTTTTGCCAGGTTAACGATCAAAGTTGTGAAGGCTATGCATGCATTGATGAAGGAAAGGAACAGCTAACAAACAAATAAATAGAACATGGAAGTTGTCATTTATTGTATGGCAGTATGATCAGAAAAATAAATCCCATTAAGAAAGTACAAATGATTGAAAAAATTCTGTGACTTTTGATAAATTGTAACCTTCATCGAATATTTGCCTTTAAATTATCAGACGATCTGGATTGAATATGGGTAATCTCTCATACTTTTACTGAATCATTAGTCTAAACATTAGAAAATACTACAGCTACTATGACCACATACTGAAAGAGAAGAATATAATAAATGAAAAGGTTTTAAAGTTTGCTGATACCAAACCTAAAGAGTAGTTTATAAGTATAAAATGATTGATAAACTTGAAGTGATTAAGGTTATTCAATCAGTATTGAAATTCGTGAGGTGAATATCAGTAGGATAAATCAGACATTTTTCGATAGGTTTGTAACATTATAATCATTTATTTGAGTTTAAATTATTGGAAGAGATTGATGAAATAATGAGAAAAGAATAAACAATAAAACACAATCATCACAAGAAATAATTATTAAAAATGAACAAACTTTTCACCATCTTCGCACTCGCAGCCCTTATCGCATCTGCATTAGCTGATCCTTGCACTCCAGCATAAATCACATCTGGTTGTGCAACTTGCAATGCTGGAGGTACTTGCAACTGTGGACCGACTGCTTATTCTAATTCACCTGGAACTTGTGAATTTTGCTCAACTCCATTCCCAGGTTGCACTGCTTGTTTCAGTGATATTTCTTTTACCACCTGTGGAGGTTCATATTACAAGAAAATAGACAATACATGTGCTGCATGCAGCACTGTCACTGCTAATTGCGCTACATGCACTCTCTCTGGTACTACTCCAACATGCAGTACTTGTTCTTCTGAATTAACTGTCTCTTCCAATACTTGTGTTACCGCAGTTTAGACATTTTCTTCCAAGTTTGCCTTCACATTTTTGGCCTTTGTTGCTGCTTTTGTGTTCTGAAGAGACTCATCATCTATTTTTTAGCTTTTGGAAGTTTGTTTATTTATTGTATGTTTGTGAACGAGTTGGAAATCGCTTAATTTCTTTAATCATCCCTTCATTTTGGTGTTTTGAATCCAAAAAAAACATTCAAAAATAATAAAAAAACCAAGTCTGAACTTTATTAATGATCATTTACTTTCTTACATAGGAAGTAAAAATTAAAAAATTATAGTTTTTTCCTTCAGTAAATTAAGAAAGATGTATTAGGAATCTAAAAATAGAGAAAAACTAAAGTTATGATGAATATTATTTAAGAGCTTGTTGTAAAGAGGAAAATAAGAAACATATTCAAAATAAAGTTTAGATTGGAGGAAATGTTTTAGAACACCCTTCATTTTATTTTTCCAAAATTTAAAGTATTGTTTTAAGAATAATAAGATTCTATTTAGATAGCCTACAAAGCAGATTTGAATCAAATTCTTTTGTAATTTAACACATATTTCAGCAATAACGATACTTTACCAGACAATAACCCTTTTAAGGTAATTGAATTACAAAAAAAAGCAGCACTTTCTCATCAATAAGATAAACAAAATCGCTTCCCTCCTCATGATGTATTCTTGCAGAGATTCATGAAATGTGCCAATTCTGAAGATTCTTGCATAGAAAAATAATTTTTTCTCAAAGGATGCTTTATTTTGTTAATTTAATATAAGAAATAGCAAACAAAAAAATTAGATGATTTCCTGCAGTTTGATTACTAATGAAAAGAAAAGAATAAATCTTAACAAATTATGACACAGAAATAGAGTTAGAGGATTGAAATTTTTCAAAACTACTTCCTAAAAGAATGATGACAAGATAACATAAGGATCTTAAAGGAGTTATAAAGTAAATTGCAATTTTCAAATAAAAAGAATTTTTGTCATTTCAATGAGAAAATCAATTAATTGAAAAAGAAGATATCATTATCTAATAAGATAGGCATTTCATTATTTTTATGACGATTATTTTATCACATCAATTTGGAAAGAAATTTCATCTATTTTTAAGAATCAAAGAAATGAATATTTAAAAACACAAAAACTCTATTATTGAAACTATAAAAAGCTGAACTATGATTATGATTCTCCATTTTCACCAAACATAATCACATTTATTAATTCAAATGTGACTTAGAAATTTGATTAAATATATAGAGAGAGCCAATATGTTGTTTTCCCTTGCCTTCAATCAATTCAAAATCAAAAAGACAAAGAGACTGCTTGGTTGAAATTAAAACAATGAAGGGGGAAGATATCTCCAAATTCAAAGAAGAAAACACAGAATGAAAAGAAAATAATCATTTTAAGTCATTTGTTAGAAAATATGCAAAAAAAAGTGGAAGTCCTCATTTGTTCCTTCCCTCTCCCCTTGGTACCACAAGTTGTTGTGATGGGCTTGAGAGATTTAATTTATTTGGCTTCTTTCTTCTCTCACTTTCTTTTATCCTTACCTTAGACAATAATAAATTTTTCAAAATCTCAATAAAGTGAAGTCCACTGACAAAAATATCTGGCAGCACATGAAAGTTAAAAATGAAACGTTTCATGGCATATTCTTCTTTCTTTCAAAAATATTTCAATTTCAAGGATAAAAGAGTAATAAAAGCAATTCGATGATTATTTAACATTTTCTAGAAAAAAAGACTCTGGTTTGGTTCTAAAATTAGCAATTTTTTGAATGAAAGTTTACAGTTTTTGTTAGACTATTAATGCAGAAAAGTGCTTTAATTAAAATAGATATGTAAAAAATAAACCAAAAAGACTCTTGTGGTCTTTCCAAAGAAAATAATTAATATTTTCTTCCCACTCCCCCCTTTCCCCCTCCTAATTATAAAATAGAATGCTCAAATTTTTTGATCCTGATTTTAATTATGTAAAGTAATAGAAGAAATAGTAATATTTTGAATTATGATCTAATGTCTGAGATTTTTCTAAATCTTCTAAAAAATGAAGAATAACGAATTTTATTGAGTTTTTTTTATTCACTTTCAAGTTTCTTTATTTTCCCTTCTTTTTTTATCGTCTATTTCATTGAAGACCCCTCTTCCTTATATCCTTAGATTCCCTCATTTATGTATTTTTGGGATCAAGAAGATATGTCCATGATAGTACGAATTTCTAAATTTTTGTCATTATTCATAATTAATTTCAATCAAATTTCTGTTCAATACTGAATAAAATAATTTTAAAACATATACACAAAATTCAAGATTTTCCTCGTACCTTTATTCTTTTTTGATAATCCAAGAGTCAATTAATGAAAAGAAGTCAAGGTTTCTTTTTCATCGGATTCTTGACTCAGGAAGGACTTCAGGAAAGAGAGAGAATGATGTAGATACTTTGATACCAGAACATGAATAGGTTGCACTTAGTCTTTTTATTGTTTATTTTCTTTTTGGTTAATAAGTAAAAGAACGATCAAGCACGAATATTAAATCATTTTATTATATTTTATTAAGGCTCTCTTAGTACTCGCGTGATCAATAGTTGTCTTTTGTCTTTTATTTTGGATCTAGTCTCTAATGAAAGAGAAGAATAGGACATTTTAAGATAACTTCAGTCTAGTGACATTATTAAGTACGTATCAAATAATTGAGCATTATTGTGAAGGAAGAAAAGAAAATGAAGGCCTTTGACAATTAAAAAAATTTTAGGAGACTTTGAAGGTTCATAAATAATAATCTATCTCTCAACGGTTACGGAATCATTAATCGCAACTAGAACTACTCTTGCAAAAATATGAATATTTTTTTGAAAGAGCAGAATAGAATGAATGAGTGTGTCTTACAGCAGGCTCATAAAAATCTAAAAAGGTTGAGAAAATTACGAGATTAAGGTTTTAAAATTAATTTAGTATTGAAATTCAAGAGATGAACTCTCAGTGGGACAAAGCAAAATTTTTTGATAGGTCTTTAACTTAATCACCATGTATTTGAGTTTAAATTATCTGAAGAGATTGATGAAATATCCAAAAAATAAATAATAAAAAACATTCATAAGAAAAATATTTTAAAAAAAATATGAACAAACTTTTCACCATCTTCGCACTAGCAGCCCTTGTCGCTTCTGCTTCAGCTTTTGAGTGCACTAAAGAATAAACCTCGAGTGGTTGTCGAAGTTGTACTGATGCAAATAAATGCACATGTTCATCGGAAGCTTATGTTATCGATACTAAGTGTGAGCTTTGCTCCAAAAAAATGGAAGGTTGCTATTCTTGCTCTAGTTCTGCTGCTTGCACCACCTGCAAATCTGGATATTTCATGAAAAAAAACAATACATGTGGTAAATGCAGCAGAGACATAGAAAATTGCACTGCATGCAATCTCTCTGATACTCTATAATGCACTGAATGTATTGATGGATTTTTTGCCAATGAAAAGAAATGTGTTTTTTCTTCCAAGTTAGCCTTCGCAGTTATTTTATCCTTTGTGGCTGCTCTGTTGTTCTGAAGAGACTAATCAGATTCTAGTAAGCTTTTGGAAGTTTGTATACTTATTCTATGTTTGTGAACGAGCTGGAAATCTCTTAATTTCTTAAACCTTCCCCTTCATTTTGATTGTTTAATAACCAAAGAAATCATTCAAAAAAATTAAAAACCAAGTTTGAATTTATTAAAAAATTGATTAGAATGTTAAGTGATGAGTTTTTTTTTTGGCAGTAGTAATTGATTAAGAATATTGGTAATAGATGTGATTAGCTGGTATATTCTAGCCAAGTTGGGAATCTTATTTTATTGTCTGAATAATTTTAATTTTATATTTAAGATCATCCTCTGTCTTAAGTAACTCAAATAGAAAAAGAAGAAGAAGGATGTCTCCATCTGGAGATTAATTGAATTCTTCTGTGAAATCCTTTAAAGAGAAGCAGATATTTTTAATAGCTTTTTCAGGTCTACTACACTTCTATTGATTTTACTTCTGTTGAGTCTCTTGTATGCCATTTAATTTTTATCAAAATGTGAAAATATCTTCATTAACTCATAGAATTATTGAAAGCTACTTGCTTATTTTAAACTATCATGTTCAATAAAGTAGAGTATTAGTTTTCATTTGTTTTCTTTTAAATAAGTTATTTATTAGTAAGGAAATGATTTCAGACAAACATTTTCACAGATTAAATCAGAACTTAAGAAGAAAAATAAAGGATATCTAAAAAAAGTCGAATCATCTACCAAACTTAAATGAGACTTACTTACTGTTACACTCCTGTTTTCTTTGAGTTAGTCCTACAACAAAAATTAAAATGGAAAGTGTATTTGTGTGAATAATTTAAGAAATTAATAAGAATTGAAAAGTTTAATGAGAATACTATTGATTAAGGAATCAAAGATTATTAGAGATATTATTATTTGAAAAATGGAATTAGTAATTAAGTACTTATTATTCTCGAGTAAGTGGAAGGAAAGAGTTATTTCATATTATTTCTCAATCACTAAATTTTTTTTTCACCTTTGACATTTATCTCAAGTGTTCTTATTGAGAATATTTCAACTAGATTGATGTATTCTTGCTTATTTCAGTCACCTTTTCAATTTTATTCTATTTTTTCTATTTTCTACTGCCTTGGAAATATAATTTCATAGCTTTTAAACTAAAATATTAGCAAAGCTACGTGCTTTTTAAAAACCAGAAAAAGATTTCTTAAAGAAAATAATGGAAAACAAAATATTTTAAAGATAGTTAAATAGAATATTTTGGATTTTTTCTTTCACTTACAACTGTACAAGTGAAAAAATAAATGTCATGAAAGACAATCAGCAACCAATTATTCAAAGAACTAAAGCTATTCATAGGTTTTATCAAATTATTTTAAAGATAAATCCTCATTATTACTTGGTTTCACAAAGAATTAGATTACAAAAAAGATAATTCTCCAATAATAAAGTGATTCTTTTTCCTTTGTCTATTTTTCAACACTTAAATTTATAAAAAAGGTAAAAGGTAAAGGCACAAACAATATTTCCCCTAAGCACACTGATACCTGCTCATTTCCATTTACCTCTGTACTTATTGGGTAAAAAAATATTAAAAAATTCAATCAGACAAAGTCTGAATTCAAAGATATTTTGATTTATTTTTTATTTCTTCAAAGATCTTTCTTCTGCGCTCTTATGTCGCTGACCATACAAAGAATTATTAATTTTTGATAATAACAGGACATTATCCTTTAAATTATTTGTCCAAATATGTATGTCTCTTTTTTTGTATTCCTGGAAACTGGAAAGAAAATAGAAGGGATTTTATTTTTTACCTTTAAATAGTTCTAGCGAATTTAAAGAGATATCTTTGGAGGCTTGACGAATACTTATCTAATTTTTTTTCTTTATTTCAACATTTATTTCTCTAAGCTCAATGAAAAATATTGTAAAAAAATATGGTAGAATGGCTGCTTTAGGACAACAGATTTTTTGATTTCGTTATCTATTTGGAGTACTTTAATCAGACATTATTTCAGTTCTTTTCTAAAAGAATTAAAATATTTTTTACTCCAATTATGTAAGAACGAGGTAAATATCGATGTAATATTGATAGCAAATGCAAATCTTGAAGGATGCAATCTCGAAGAATTATACAAATCAAAAAAGCCTTGCGTTCTTATTTGAAAACAGCTCAAAATAATTTGCGAAAGGAATTGCTAATCTTTTAGCTAAATACTCACAAAGCTCCATCTATTTTCAAACATTTTTTCTTTTTCTTCTCGTTTCTGCTGTTTTTCTTGTTATTTTCATGCAGGAATGTTCATATTTGCTCAAGGAGAGCAGCTATATTTTCACCATTTTGAACACCCTTGGGAGAGGATTCTAATTATTCTTTTCCGATGACGCTTTGTTTGGATTACTCGATGATTGCATCATTTTGAAGAGATTAGAAGTAAGATATGTCGGAGGATTCCACCTCCCAGAAAAAAATTAAAAGTTATTTGAAATACAAGGAGATATTTGTGGATAAATTTGAAATTGTTTTTATTATTGGGTGAAGAGAAATTAAAAATAAAAATGATCCTGTTGGGAGAGAGGGGGGAATCAAACAAAAGAGAAACTAACATTTAGCAATAGAAAACCTATCAAGAGAGATGGGTTAAAAGAAGGAGGAGGAGATACGCTTGAAAGTTAACTAATTGGTTAAACATAAGAATATCCATCAAAATAATTAATAATTTCAAATGAAAAATAATAACATAATAATATAATAATGATATCTAAAAAGATAATTAAATCATCTGTAAGAGAAGAATATTTAAACAAAGAAAGGTTTCAACTCCCACGGTGTTTATTAAGTTCTCCTTTGATTGTAAATATAAACATAACTCAAGTGTAAAATCAAGAAATAAGCTCAGAGTTTGGGTTTGCTTTACTGATATAAAGCACAGTCTCTATGACCTATAAAAATCATCGTATTAACAATGGTTTTATTGATACTGTGATTAGTATTTGCTACCGTTTAAACAGACTAAAATAATGAAGTAATATATTTAGAAAAAAATAATAAAAATGAATGGTCAACTTTTTGATTGATGACTGAGAGTCTGTCATATCCCAGATGACGGTGATTTTTGAGAAGAAAAAGAAGAAAGAAAGAAATCGAATTGAAATAGCGAAGGAAGGATTTAAAAAGGAATAGTTACGGCAACTTCTCGCGGGGGATAAAAACAAAGATACAAATAATATAAATCAAAGATATTATTATAATTAAAAAAAAGAGTACACTTAGTTGTATTAGCAATCCACAAGCAACAAATCAGCGTAAATTTACATCCCCCCCTTTGTTCAAAGGAAGCAACAGCACTAACTGTGAAATAACTAGCAACTCTCAAAAAGCTAATTCTATTATTATTTTTTTACCTACATGGATTTGAAATCTCCTTTGTCAACTTCGAGATCTCAATTGATCTCGAGGACGCAACAACCTCCTTAGTAGATGTCTTCATCTGATTTCCTGAACGGAAAGCCTAAGAAAAGCTTGCTGTCTTTTAGTGACCTCTCATAGCTGTTTAATGGCAACCTCAAAAAAGGTACTTAGATACCATTGAAATGTGGAAGCTATGTTGCTTCCATAGGGTCATCGCTGCATAATCAAGTAAGATGAAGTCAATAATTGCATAGGAGTATATCATATCTACAATGTACGATGACTAACTGACTTGACATTGATTTAAATGAAAACCTAAAAAAGGTAGATACAATCGCTGACATGATGAAATTAAGCAGAGGGAGAGACAAAATATGTAATTTCATACAATACATAACTGATTTCTACTATGTGTGCAACAAAAACAGCAACATTCCATATATCTAGTCACATTTCAAGTAATTAAAAATTCTCCTTAGGCCTTTTCTACTCTTCAAATCCTCTCCCAAATGCTTAATTAATCGCTTTTCTAAATCAAAAAAACCCGCAGGTAGGACCAACTTGTAGCGACTAGAGTTGCTAAGAAAATCAGGGATTCAATGAAATCTGGACGAAAAATCTTCAAATTTCTGAAATTCATTGGGGAATTTAATAATTTCATGAAAGTTCTCAAAAGTGGAAAGCCATTATCGTTGAAGGCGACTGTGTTGCTGTGTGTGCTGTGTAGGTTCTTCTATTATGTGCTCGATAATATTCTCTGGGCAATTTCAATAGGGAATTTAAGTGAGATCTTCGCAAGAGATTTGTCGAAAAGAGTCAAGTCACTGAAGGATTCGTTTTTGCTGACAAAGGCATTCCTCAAAATAGCCGAAGCATCATATGCGTTTCTCTTCAAAAGAAAGTAACAAAAATAGAGAAGATTCAATGACGGATTTTTTAATAATGTTCTTTTTATTAAAAAAACAGTAAAGAAAAAGCAGCACTCCAGAAACTCGCTGAAGGAACTGACTAATCTGGCTAGATTTCATAAGACAAGAATGTCTAGGAATTATGCGTCAAAGTATTGAACGTGAAACATAAACGACGACTCAAGACAGTCAAATTATTGACAACTTGCATCAGAATCCTTATGCTCTGCAAGAGACAGAACATTGCTCCATTGTAAGCAAACAAAAAACAAATATTTTGTATGTGTTAATCAAATGATATTCCTTGGTTTGTGTGAACTAGTAACCATTTAATGAACAACATTAACTATTCGTTCTTTGGTTTGGTGTGCTCGACTGTTGGTCTTTCGAAGAGCTTGCTCGGAAGGAAAGTAGATATCATCAGTATTGAGAAAAAACGAAGTGGACAAGATATTCGTGAATATGAAGAATTATCTCAGAAATAATATGAATAATTCAAGAAGATCCCGTAATAATAGAGTAGAATTAAGAGGAGTGATTCAACATTATCGGATTTGTTGAGTATGGGTAGTGATGATTCGCTTAGTAGTGATAGCAGTTTTGATGATGGAAATGATGATAATTATGATAATAGCCGAAGTGATTATGATGATGAAGATTTTAATAATAACAGCAATGATGGATATAATGATGAAGACTACGCTAATAATTCGGATGGTGGATCAGTACATAATTTGATTATTAGCCAGCCGTATTCATAAGCGGGAAATAAGAAACCTAAATTATCTTCGAGAGTACATTCAAGAATGTCGATGACATCTTCTTAAGATTTTAATAATAATATTAACAACAATAATAACTAATGTAAAAAGAAATCGAAATTAACGAAGACAGAGAGAATATTAGCGTCTTTAAAAGTCGCTACTGAGCCTAATGATGATTGGTGGAATACTGAGCTGAATTGGGAATTAGAAGCGGATAAAAAGGAAAATAATATGATGAATTTAGTTTTTGCTAAGGATATGATTCCAAGGAAACCTAAAAGAGCTTATACATGTGATAGCAAAGAGAGGCTAAGGTGAATGCAAGGATATGATGCTCAGGGAAAGATTAATAAATTGATTTGTGTATATTTGAATATTTATGGTTAAAATTGAAAAATAATAATAAAAAAAATATTTGATTTTGATTTAATCAAAGAAAGAATTATTTGTGGGAACTCTTTTAATTAGCATGAGATCTTTTAAGGAGTGTTGGCATGTTCTGTTAATTGTCGTGTTTGGTTGATGCAACGTGAACAGAAGAAAGTAATTAGGAAATAAATTAAAAGTCATAAATTAAATTTAAAAACAAAAGAAGCATTCAAACACAAAGAAAAGGGGGGATATTAATACTTTAATTTGATTTTTCAAAGTGGCATCAACTAACAGAAGAAAAAAAAGAAGGGGGGAATAATTAATTCAAGCTAACACACACAAAAAAGGAAGGTAGTTAGTTATCGTTCGAAAAAAACAATAATCAAACACAGCAAAAACAAAAAGAAGTAGCTATTGTTGTTGAAAGCAGAAAAAAGGAAAGGAAAAAAATACAAAAACAAAGAAAAGCAAGAATTACATTCAAAAATAAGAATAAAAATAGAAGATTATCTTAACAAATGAGCTAATAGTCTTCTCCATTTGTAGGAGTATCATAGCAGGTATCTCTGGTTAGTGCGAGGTTAGTTTAGTCAGCTACTCCGGTGACTAGTAGAATTGCTGGAGCAAATAATTCAAATGTAGATAATGTAGATTAGAATATTAGTCCTTCACCATCTCTGCTACGTCGATCACCGAAGTTAGATCTCACAATGTGTTAGACTCCCAAAACAGCTGCAGTTAATAAGTAGATTATTGATAAAAAGGAAGATAGCATGAATGTGTTGAGCTTATGCAATAGTTGTATTCCCAGTAATAATAGTTCTACGAGAGCAATGAATTCAGTTTAAAAATAGAAGTTCCAAGAAATGATTTTGAAATAGCAACGTGAATAATTGGAGTTTGAAAAAAATAAAGAAATAAATGCAGAAACAACGACAGGGATAAGCTTGATTGTGAGTAGTAAATAAGAAATAGCTAAGATTGGAATCATTTAGAAAGATAAGCTAGGG
>Ga0302271_10003814_pt1 | contig 12413 bp, 5 predicted proteins | sample III_Bog_N1_1_FD_198767 | JGI IMG/M metagenome (GOLD analysis project Ga0302271, IMG submission 198767) | Peat permafrost microbial communities from Stordalen Mire near Abisko, Sweden - III_Bog_N1_1 | ecosystem: Environmental > Terrestrial > Soil > Wetlands > Peat | place: Sweden: Abisko... | reverse complement strand
CCAACCCCAACCCCAACCCCTTAAATAATAGGTTATTGCCATATTATTAATAGATGCAAGAGTAATAAAATTAATAATTTTGAATATTTTTCTTTTAGTGAAGAGAATAAGATCATTCTTTTAGTTATTAAAAGCTATTTATCTGCAAAAAGAAACTTTAATTGTTTATCTAGGAATTTCTTGAGCATTAATTAGTAAATATCTCAATAGAGAAGAATCATTTCTAAGAAAGAGAAAAAGATAGGGAAATTCCTATCCTAAACATCAACAGTGCAATTCAGTTGAGTAAGATGACAAAAATGGTGTGAAAGTTGTCTCCGTCTTCTACTTTTTAAGCTTAAGTTTTTAGGTAAAAACACGTCAACAATTCTAATCTTTAACAAGATAATACTTATTTCAAGCTAAAATATCTTTAAATTTTGCTTATTTCAACGTGTTTATTAATTATCTTTTTGATTTAAAAGAAGGTTTAAGTAAGCCAAAAACACAAAATGAAAAAGAAAATAATGATCTTTCTAATGCACAACCTTATTTAGAATTAATTCGCTGAGCCTAAGTAAAAATGAAGAACAAGGGCTGATTTATTTTGAAACATACAGACAACATAAAATTCATCAATGGGGAAAAAAAAATCTCTTTCGGTTTTTAAAATACAGAGCAAGAAAATGGATTACTTTTAATATTAATTTGATCATATGAAATGCAGAGAAATTGTTTTGAGGGAGGAGATGTTTTTGGATACGTGCATTTGATTCCGTTTTTGTGATTGAAAACTACCTTCCAAGTAGAAAAACTAGGAACACAGAAAGACAAAAAGTACACAAGAAAAGGAGAAGAGCCATACGGGTTATTGATCTGTCTACTTTCGATAGCCCTCATGAATTCTAAAACAACAAGGACTAACAGAAAAGCAAATTAGTATTATCTCATGATGATACTAGTATTTCTTGCTGTCATAGCGTTCTAACCAGTGTTAGCCATCAAAGGAACCAAAATCAAAAATAAAATACATTTGCATAATTCATCAGAACAATCCTAAGAAAATAAGAATGAAGAATTGTAATAATAAGAGGGAACTGCTTCATTCACTTAACAACAAGACAAAGACATTGCTTCGACTTCTGCCACAAAAACACTACCTTCAAGTAGTTACAGCCAAGATATGATTATGCTTGTCTAAAAACATGCCTCAATATTGAGGACCATGTACTTTGATTTCTACAACAAGCTGACTAACAAAATAGGCAATGATAATAGCTCGACCCAAATTGTATTGGAGTTTAGTTTGCTATTTGCGATAGTAGCAATATGCGTTGTCTACTCGTCGAATAAGCTCAAAAAACCTTGTGGCATTGATAAATAAGCACTTTATACTTAGTCATAATGTGTAGATTCAAAAAACGATCTTATCAGTTCAGCATCGATTAAGAAACAAAGGGAACAAGACGAGCTATTCTATGCTTCTTATGCTCATAATCTTAGGTAAATACCTCGTGAATTTAAACAATAACTTACAAAAAAATATTTCATAAAATATCACTTTTTTGTACTTTTAGACATCATTTTTGAAACATTTTTTCTCGCAGTACCTCAATGGAAGAGCATGTCTGCATTGGAGAATCATCCATATTGAGTGAAAGTGATTATAAGTTAGACAGACCAAAACTGGATATTCTGACAATATACCAGCACCATGTTACGATGTCTAGCACATTCCCTGTCCTTAAACTCAACTAATACATAGAGGAAGGTGATCTTGAATCAAAACCCAACGATCAGAGTCTCTAACTTGATTAGAATAGTAATATTAGTTAAGAAGTGCGAGATCTCCTGAAAGACAGCAGAAATGGATCATTTCTACAGAGTTGCCCTGGTTCCTCGATGTTTAGTAACAACAATATTAATATTGATACTCTGAATTTCTGAAACCGTTGCTGAAAGTTAGAATATGGTTAAACGGTAAATGCTGCTTAATGCTAGATCTCTATTTTTTGAATGATCATACTAACCACACAAAAAAACAACATTTTTTTTTCATATTAAAAACAATTAGGAATATTAAAGAAATATTTAATTTAAGTAATCTTTTCAAGAGGAACACAAATAATGCAAGATATTTCAAGGGAATTATTAGGCAATAGTGGAAGAGGTTATCCTATTAACTGGATAATCTAGGATTTCTTTGAAAATTGTTCAAAAAGTAGATGCATTTGAATCCCCCATCAAATGACAAACTTGATTAATTGATTCATTATCTTAAGAAAGGAAGGAAAAGAAGAGGAAACATTCATAATTAATTAATTTTCTAACTTTGAACAATCAATAATTAATAATCCACAGCATTGACGAGATGTGCATGTCTAATGACAGGTCAGTTTTACATTAATTTAAGACCATGTTTAGCTACGCTAACAACGGTCTTACCATGTAAACTTAGCCTATTTGTTGAATTTCACTAGAAATATACTGTGTGGAGACAGTCTCTAGTGAATTTTCAGCACATTTAGCTGTTTTTGAGATCCCTAGCTAATTTGATAAATATGGAGCTGCAAAGCAACAGATTTATCATTTTCAAATATAATCGTTCCTTGGAAAAGTTTTTCACTGTGGAGAAAAACACCCACATACTTCTCTCGCCAAATCGTCTCAATGCTGCTCAAACATAGCTAATTAATTAACATTAGCTCATCGTAATCGAGATAACAATATGTATGATATGATAAATGAAGATATTGTTTGTTTTTTAAAGACATATCTTTCATAAGAGAATAATTGCAATTTATCGCTTTTGCACATGTGAGAATAAATACTTAAAAAGTTTCTATTAAACTATTTCTGTTTCGTTATTGCATATAAATTGATAAATAACAATGAAACAACACAAATAAACAAATATTGATACAGATAATAAATTTGAATTAATCCGTTAGGATGCGAATTTAATTTAGATTAACAAAAATACAAAATCTGATTCGTAACGATTTTCCACGGGGGGCTAAGCTTTTTGATTATCAAGCTCAAATGATGATTATGAAATAATTGATTTGATTAATAATGTAAATGTAGAATCAACTGAAGTTATCTATCATTATTAACAAATTTCACAATAGATGAAAATCAATTAGAAAGAAAAAAACATGATTTGTAATAGTTTGTATGGTCAACCTAAAAAGTTGAATAAGAATTTAGAGGATTATCTCCTTTAAATGAGCAACAAATTAGAAATTATATTAAACCATAAAGAATAATACAATATTGTAGAAATAAAGAACATTTTTATATAAAATCATTATTCTTTTTCATAAAAAAGGACTTTCCTTCATCAAAAAAGAAAGAGAAAGACTTTTAAAAAGCTAGGTCTCACTAATTAAAAGATTTAATTTAATAAGATTTATGCAGGGGATTTCCTTTTGAAGTTAAATAAAGTTAAGTTCTCCCTTAGAAAAATAGCATTTTCGTTGTTTTGCCATTTTTGAAAATAGACATAATAAGAAAAAACAACATATTCATACTAAAAAGAATGACAAAAAGAGAAAGAGAGATATTTGTGTTGTTTTTTTATCAAATTTAAGATAATTAGTGGCCTCATGTAATAAAGTATCAACCCTTTTTGAATTTATTTTTACTTGCCTAAGATATCTATATTTCTTTTTATTGATTTACTTATTGAAGTAAGAACCAATAATAACTTAATCTGATAAAATTGAAAGATAATCTATTTTATTTAATAATTGTATGAATTTCATTCTAATAAACTAAAAAAAACCATTTTTGCAATTATCTCTTGATTGAAGTCAAGTGTGAGCTTATGAAGTATTATTGGGGAAATCAAATATTGCATTATGTTAAACAGATAAACCACAAGAAACTGTGACAAAAAATTTATTATTATAATAAAAAATAAAGGTTTCAATAAATAATTTTCATAAAAACATTATTTTTTACTGTTCTTCAAATCAATGGCAGACTCAGGAGCCTAAGGTATTAAGAATTTTTTTGAAAATGCTATCAAAAACTACGTTTGACTTTTTTATGATTTGATATATCTCAGGAGGTATGAATAATTACAAGGGTGTGATGCTTTGCAGTCGACCTAACGAACCTGTCAAAGCACCCATTGAAAAGTAATTTCTATCCATATTCTGCTAGAAAAATATCAGGATTTGGTTTATTTAGTTGGTTGTTATTGAACACTTACTAAACGAATTTTTATTTGACTATTTTTCCCTCAAGGCCATATTGCTCTCGAGTATAGCCTTACGATAGGCTAGGTCTGAATCCTATTAAGAAAGAAAATGATCTCCAAATCTAGCGAAGACCAAGTAAATCAATAGCAAAATAGGATATTCCATTCATAAGATGTGCTTTTTGATGTCCTTTCGCTAATTTTGTTTTTTGAAAACCCAGAAATGAATATTGCTCTTCAACGACACAAGGATTGGTTGGAGATTTTCAAATTAAAGATGAATCTCTAGAGAGAGGAAGAAGATGAATAAAGAACTAGAGCAGCAGATAAATTCGAAAGAGTTAAAGAAATCGGTGCAAATGACCGTGTCAGAACAAAGAAATTAAGATAGGAATTCGATAGAGCTAATGGAATAATCAAAGCAGACACATTGACTAGATCATAATAAGAATAAGGATCTTAAAAGCCGCCCAAAGTTGCGAGGTTAACTGAAAAAAACATTTAAAAATTTGAAGAACAACAAGGATAATAACAAAATGAAGAAATAGCAGAAACACAAGTGAAGAATAATGCTAAATAAGGTGATGAAATAGACCTGTAAAATGATAATCCTAGCACCCTCTCTAAACCTTCTAAGGTCGCCTTTCAAACAAATACACCAAAAGACAAGAAAAATAAAGATGCAAAACCGAAATGGGCCTACTCAGAAAAGGTAAATTTGGAGTACATTTCACACAATTTATGTGAATTTATTTGATTTTTTTTTGTTTAAAATCAAGGAAGTTGAAGCTAAGGAAGAAGAGGAATGTGATAATCTCTTAGACTTCGTGAATCACTTAGATTATGACTAATATATTAATGATTTAGAAGTCTAATCGATGGTGAAGGCTATTAGACATAGAGTTGAAGATATTCAGTAAAACGAAGAACGTTTGGCGAATAGTGTTATTGAGGAACTGAAAAAATAAAAAAAAGCTGAGAAAAAAGCTAACAGAGCTGGAGCTAACAATAATGGGAACGATAAGGATGATAATGGAGATGTGATATCACAAGCAGCTTCTATGTTGTCTGATGCCCAGTCGGTGCATTCGGAGAGATCACAGTGTAAGGAAACAAATAAATATTAAATTATTTTTGAAATTAAAAGAAAGCTATTTCTGAATGTTATGATTGGATCTTTGATTTGAAGAATCGATTCAAAACCTCAAGGAAAAGGCAGCAGAGGTGAAACGAGGCAAAGGAGAATGGGATTAGTCAGTAATACACTATGAATTTTACAGATTCTTTTATGCTAAATTCAACATATTTTTCAATTTGTTTCCTTTCTCTCTACTTTACACCTAATACCAATTTTTCAAAAAAGAGTCAAGTAGAGAACGCAAAGGCAAGCATCGAAGAGCGAATCGTCAAACATGTCGCTGATGAAGTGCTCAGAAATTACAAAGTAACTCAAATAATTATAATACTCATAAAAGGCTTGGTTTTTGTCTGCAGAGAACAATCAAAATAACTCTTTTTTATTATTTTAGAATCTATCTGCCGTACATTCCAATCAGTCAATTAGGAAGCTGCTTGAGAGGGAAGCATAGAAGTACATGAATAAAGGTAAGATTTTATTAATATTTTGGTGTATGTTGTCTTCTAATAAATCTTGTTATTTTGCTTATCTTTTCAAAAGGTCAAGTGGAAGCTCCATTGATATCTGTAATAAAGGAATAAACCCTACGGAGAAACGAAATTGATCCAAATAACTTACCATACCTGCACAGAAATCCTGCTGTGTGACATGACTAACAAAAAGGAGGGAATTAAGTCTATTGAACTGTCCCCTTAGTTTTATAATCTACAAAGCAACATAAAAACTCTGGTGTTTGTTAAAAATGTTTTAACATTCTTTTATGTTTAGTTTTGTGCATCTGAGAAAAATAATCCAACGGATCGAATGATAATTAGTAATTGATTCTTCTTAGTTAAATTCATTTTAATCATTAAAAACACCGATTATTTCTTCTCAGGAATTGCCTGCTTTATTAAATAGAAAATCCATTCCAAACGTATGAAAAAAAGACCTTATGAAGCTGTTATCTTATCTCTGCTACTACAAATACATAAATTACAACAAGTTTACACCCTTAGATCGTTTTAAATTTGTATTAAAAACTCTCAGAAAATGGATTTCCTGCACAATGGACAGTCATTTCTGACTTTGATCCATGTGAGGATGCATTCTTAATGAAAGCAATGCTTTGAATCGCAAGGGAGCTATGTCAATGTTTCACCTTCTACGTAATCAGCAAGACAAATAGAACATTCTTTGGCTTCATTAAAACCATTCGCAGTCTCATTACTGCTGTTGTTATTTAACTTGTAAACTAAAATTGGTAGCGATTTACATCTCTAGTTGAATCTTCTTTGATGAAGCTTTTTCGCTATGTATCTCCTAGCCATAGAGAATACAAAGGATAGTATTACAAAAGAAAAAACAATTGTAATTAATGCTGCGAATGCAAACACTTGCAGATTATCCTAGACAATATTCAGCCAGATTATTAGCACAAAAGAAGAAGGAGTATTTTGAGGGATTTCTCTGAAGATCATTGTGCAAGCAGAAACAGTCATGATGAGTGAGAGCAACTTGAGAAGATATGAGAGTAATGTGAGTTACGGATGAGAGGCTAGTAAAGCACTTCGGATTTTGGTGACTATATCGATGTTAGAAATATCCTAGGAGTCAAATCTTCGTTTGAATTCGGTCACATTTCGATTCAATTCTCCGTTGCATAAGTCATTTAAGCTGACAATTAGCTTATTCATCTTGAGCTTTAATTTTTGGATTTAAGGAAGAACAGGAGATTAGGATTATTGGAAGATTTGAGATAGGGCAATATCTTAAGTATTGGAGTTCTCTAAATTACCTAAATTTAAATCTTTCTTGCAGTCTGTGATTGATGAGGGTCCTGCATCTGGGACAGCGCTATTGTAGCTATTGCTGTTGTTTTAGGCAGATAATTCAGAAGATTCCATTTTCGTCTTCTCCAGATTGCTACTGCAATCAAGTAATTTCTAACAAATCTATTATTATTTAATATTATCATAGTCCTCCTTTCCAATATCACATTTCTCCTCAGCAGGATCCATATCAGGATTCCCACTAGTACTCTAATCTTTCGATTTCTCAAGATTACTTCTATCTTCAATGTTTTGCTCGCCTTTTTCTACCAATTACCCTTCTTATTCTTCCTTTTCATTTCCCTCCTTCTTTGTGCAATCAGAAATCTGTTCTTTTATCTTTTTAACAAGTTTTTCCATTTTTGCTATCCATTTGAGTAGTTGATCTTTGAAATTATGATAATGATTGATTCGAATTATCAACAATTTATTCAGCTCGTTTTAAAAGTACACCACAAGTAAATTCTTCAAGAAATAGATCATCACTATGCGACTAATTGGCTATGAAAAACTCCCTAGAGCCTTCAGAGAATAGTAAGCCGTGCAGATAATGAAAATCCATCTGCATATGACCACCGCGATCAGCGCTTTCTTAGCAGCTTGCATTTTAGTCGCTAAACCTGTCCAGCTTGGATTATCTAATTCATTCAGCCTCCCACCAACATCAACTTCTAGCTTCACTGTTAAATACTAAACCATTCTTGTTAACTCATTTAAGTCATTTCCATTAAGGCTAGATTGGATTATTTCTGATGTGCCATCTTATTCCGATGCTTTGTCTTAGTTTAGCTGTGCAATATTCTTCAACTATTCTGCATTATTTAATTCAATTACAACCACAGATGTAGAATCTTCACCAGTTTGTAGATTATTATTCATAGGTATTTCTTATTTTTATTGAATATTTTCTTAATCCTAAGACTTTTTCCTAGCAATCCCATCTGGTTTTTCAATATTTGCAGGTTGTATTTCAACAACTGTAAATGTCCTATCACCTTCAAGTTATATCACTGTCTGCCTAGCTGGATTCGCATTACTGATACTATTCATATTTCCTTCTCTCTAACCAAACTGCTGTAAATCTGCCTGCAACTCCGCTGCATGCTCCGCTTCATCTCGAAGACCTTCTCTCAATAAGTTCTTAACATCGTCGAAATTCAACATCCTAAGATGAAAGGTAATTTTACTTCCTATTACCAAATAATCCCTTCTTGTTCTTCTTTTTATCAAAATCAATCCCTTGTAATACTGAAAAAGTCTTCTTTTCTTTTTTTTCTTTTTAGCGTGTTCCCCACAAAATATAGGCTCTTTGTAATTACTCATATTTCCAACTCTATTTGAAATGATTTATTAGAATAGATTCTCAATTACTCTCTCTCTTTACTTTCTTCCAAAATAATTAATTCTCAGCGATTCTCGCAACCTCACACGCATACACAAATCATAAATTATATAAACCTAATCCTTAAGTTAGCCCCTATTCAGTTTGTCTTCTTATAATTCTCCAACTTCTAGAATCCTTCTATTTCATCCTGTCTCATATCCAAATGACTCAACATCTACTAAATCAGCATGCAACTCAATGTATTATACACAAATTCTTCATTTTCTTCAATTCTCCTTAGCATTTTTAATAAATGTTCTTTTGTAAAATACTACAGATCCTCCAGGACAGTCTTAAATCCATTCATAATATACTTACAAATACTCATATCCTCCTCACTGCCACTCTTAGCAACTACTTTCCTTGCTAGTTCCTTATAAAAATCTTACTAAGTTTTATTTATTTTTGCAATCTTATTCACCTCCCCTTAGCATGTTTCTCTAGCAACTTTGACATTATCAATCTATCCATAGAATTTCTCTCTTATTTATCGTGTCCGACTACGATCTCGCATTTGCGTCTAAAACAACCTCATCAAATCATCATTTTTCTCTTTTCTCTTCAAATAAAACGATTTGACTAACTCAACAGCTCTCGATTCCGCTTTGAATGTTTAATCCACTAAAACACCGAACTTCTATGCTTTCTGCTTCTCGAGAGCTTTAGGAGAAATCTACACAGAGATTGACTAAAGAGGGCTATCATGATATTATTCACTTCGTTGCTATTCATGGGTTCTTCTATTCCCAAGGAGAATTTCTTTTCTGCCAGTATTAAATTTCTTCAAAGACTAACCTAATCTCTTAAGACTTTACGAGGCATCCTCATCACAGCTATCTTAAGTTTCTGTTAATTTCTCAAATCGTTTCTATGCAGATGCTGCACCTACAGCAAGACTCTTGGAATAATCATGAATAGTGTGAGTTGTATTGCTTCGTTTTTTGTTCACAATAGAGGACTCTTCACTGAATGGCTTGCTAGGAATATTTTTAGTAGTGTTATCGTTGTATTAATGTGAATAATAGTATGACTATTGCTGTTTTATGCCTTTTGAATCATGATTTAAGGAAACGTAGTGCTACTCCTTAAGCTGGCTATTTTTTTCAGGGGATGCATGAACAAGACTACTGTGAGTTAGTTGCTGTTGTTGGAGGGTTTTATGTTTATTTTTTAGCAAACTAGCATTCGTCGAAAACGGAGAATGCGTTGATGCCGATCTTTATCCTTGAAACGAAGAATTCACGCTTTTGTCTTTTTTCTGGTAACTAAAATTTTAGCATTCCTGCGTCACCGCCCTGTCTGAATAAAGATAACTTCTTGCAGTAGTATTAATGCTCGCTGCTTAGACATAACTACTTCTACTAGTCCTTGGTTGTTTTTTCGAAGTTGTGTTATGATTTCTATTAGCATTTACAATATCCAGGAATTATTTATTCAAGCTTATTTTCGCACTAAAGCTGTTCTCATTTGATTTCTACTCTTCTGAACTTTGATTTGCTTTCGAATTCGACCTGCTGCAATTAGCATCCTTTTGAGCAAATAATTACACTTGAGACATTAACATACTTCTGCTGATAGACGAAGAACGCTTTCCTGTGCTGTTATGCGATGGACTTTCTGGTATGTTGTGGTATCTTCCAATAAAAGATTGCTTCTCATTTTTGTCTTCACTACTGTTACTGTTTTTGGTTAGCTCCACAGTCGCACTATTACCATTCGCTATCTTATTCACATGAGATGTCCTTATCACAGGAGTCCTAGCGTCTTATTATGGGAACGAAAATCCTTTAAATTCCTCTAAATCCTTCAATACATTTATGTCATTCAGTTTATCTACTGTAAACCCTTTCTGCTGAGGACTGGTGATCTTAGTATCCATGAGTAGAAAATCAAGAGAAGGTAAAGGAACAAGTGGACCAGTTGGAATACCTCCATTCAAGGATATGTTGTTCCGTCTCTCAAATTGATCGAACTGCTAATACTACTAAAAACTATTTTTGGCTGGAGTAACTGCCAGTGAGCGACTCAATCTCTCTAATTCACGTTTATTAGTGGTTTGTTTTAATTTATGCTGGCAACATTCTGTCATCATAATTCTGTTGTTTTATTCAAATTATTCCTCTTCTTCCTCTTCATCTTATTCATTTTCTTAATATCTAGTCAATAAGTTTAATTATCTTTAGTCTCTTTTCTCAGGTGTGTACAGACAATATTGCTCGCCTGATTCTCTACGATTTTCTGAATTGTTCATCTTTTCTTCATTCAGAGGTATCTTATGATGTTTGGTTAGGAGCACCTGCTGATTTGAATCGCTTACTAATTGACGATAGTTCAGTTTAGATCTGTAGATCAGTTAAGTCTTAGAGTCCTAATAGCTCTTAATATCTCGCTACAGCTTCTTCCTTGTTGTGTTAAAAAACATAGAAAGAGATTCATGTGTTTCAATAGAAAAATTCAACAAATAAGAAAACCAAAAATGTAATGAAAAATACGTAGTTTCTCCACCTTGGTCAGAGTATGTACCATTGAGTCCTTGAAAGACCATTTAATCGTGCTTCGAGAGCTGAACTTCTTCCTTGTTTCTCAGGGATTATTGCTGTTATTCGGCTGTGATTTTCTAAGTTAGTTTTAAGTCATTCACTGAACGAAGCAGCTTAGGGGACTCTAACTTTTTATCCTTTAACAATAATAACAAATAATCAATTCATTAAGGAAATTTTGGAGCATTCTTCAAATCGAGAATAAAAGAACTAAACTTCATCATTATTGTAGAATTCCTTCTCAAATTGTCTACCTGCTGACTATTATTTGAAGATTACTTATTAAACAGCTTCTGCTACTATACTATTTCATCTTGTTTTTCTCGCTTGATTCTATCTTTTGTTGCTTGAAGCATCCTCTGTGGGTCGATATGTAAAATCAACTTAACTTTCTTAAAAACAGCTTCAAAATCATCAATTTCAGCTGGATCTATTTCCCCACTTCTTTTCCAGCCTTTCCCATCATCCACGAATCTTGTTCTCTCCATTAATGCTTCCTTAGTTAAAATCTTAGTGACGACACCTTCCATTGACCTGTGGATAATGATCTCTTCTTTTTTTGGGTCAACTCTTCTCAGCGCAGAGACGATCCTCTCGCTGGCAGGTTTTGGTACACCTCGATGGTTTGACATCCGGGTGTTCGAGTATGTGTTCATTCCCTTAGATTGATGAGTTTATGCTTTCTATTGATTTGATGATTTAAGAATAATTACTCAATAAATTATCTTCAGGGCAAAAACAATTAATAATAATAAATATTGTGCTATACTCATTCATATCCGTTATCCTCCAACAATAAGCGTCGATTAAATTAGATTTTTAAGATCTTTTCCTTGTGTAAAGGTTGATGACATATCCCTCCTTTGATTAGAGAGATAAAAAACTGAATTGTGGTTCTTAATCAATAGTATGGGATTATTCACCTAAATTCAGTCAAACAATATTGTTTTTTTGCTTGCATTTTTTATCCAAATTTGTTTTTTTAGTTACTTTTTGGAGCATGAAAAAAATTTTTATTTATTTTAGCCTACAAAGAAAACATCTTTTAGTTTTTAATACATATTTAATACCCTTTTGAACTTGTTCTGTTGCATGACATTACCCTTCCCTCCTGGCAAGTTTCTTTTATATCTTCTTTTCTTTTGATAGCTCTTGAAAATTGTGTGATTAAGTCTCAGCTTGCACAAATAAATACAAATATTTGCTTGAATAAACAGCAATAAAACACACAATGTTTCTATCTCAAAGCTTGAAAGAAGGCAATTCGCCAATAATGATTGTTCTGTCGCTGGAAGCACTTGCAATGAGATTATCTGTAGGACTGAACTGAACATCGTTAACCTTTTTATTTTGA
>Ga0302271_10003812_pt1 | contig 12419 bp, 11 predicted proteins | sample III_Bog_N1_1_FD_198767 | JGI IMG/M metagenome (GOLD analysis project Ga0302271, IMG submission 198767) | Peat permafrost microbial communities from Stordalen Mire near Abisko, Sweden - III_Bog_N1_1 | ecosystem: Environmental > Terrestrial > Soil > Wetlands > Peat | place: Sweden: Abisko... | reverse complement strand
GCCAACCCGGAGCATCTGCTGAAATGTATGTTTTTCCAAACTCACTAACCGGAAGAAGATTTTCGTGGTTCCATAAGGAAACAAAGTGTTTGCCAGAGGTAACCCCGACTTCAAATAGTTTTCCATCGATTCCTTCGGGTCGCATATTAAGAACCGTATATACGGTTTTCTCCCCAGATCTCCAGCGATTTACAAACACTTTATCGGTGGTGGTTTCAATCATCGGTGTCCAGTAATTATCAAGAAAAGCATCATTGTTTTGTCTGAGGATCAATGTTGTATGTGCAAGAAAACTAAGATCATTCTTATAATTTTCATCTCTTCCACCCGGGCGGAACATGTTCAATTCTGTACCATATCCATTAAAAAAAGATATAGCTATTTCGCGGTGAATAATGTCTTCACCAACATCACAAACTCTGAAGACTGAAAAATCGGGTTTAATAAGTTTATTAAGATTTAGCTCCGGACTTAAGAAAATAGCATTATGAACACGTCCAGATACAATTCCTGGCATATCTCGGGGTACAGCCATGCCCTCGGAATACATAACTACTCCTTTTCTTACACTATCGGCAGCAGCCTGCAGTTCATAACTCGAACTGCCCCTTGTATCAAGCACTACACCATCAGCCTCAGTTTCAGCAATAAGCTGCGCCATTCCTCTATAATGATCCTCCTTCCTTGTACTATTATCCCATGGGTTATAAGCTATAAAGAACCTTGTACCTGACTGCCGTGATATTCTTACTAAATTCCTGATATATCCGGTTCCCCCCGGCAGATCTCTGTATAAATCCCATTGGTTGCGCTGATCAAGGCCCAGTCTTGGCCACGTCGGCCAGATTCCAAAAACGTCGATGTTACCAAAAAGCTCTGTTGCTTCTTTAAGTTCTTCTTCATAAGTATATTTTCCAGTAAACCTGTCAAAAAAATCTCTGTCCCAGGCCATCTGGAGAATTATCAGGTAACTATCCTTAATCCACGCAAGGTCAGTTCTCTTAAACAGGGAGTTGTCAAACTTTTCGAGATCAAAAAGATATCTGTCCCTAAACATTTTTCTAAGACCGTTTTGCCATTCGCCATTATAAACCTCTGCATATATAATATAAATGACTTTTGCTTTTGGAGGCAGAATTGTTGTATATCGGTCCTTTTCCGCACCTTCAACTTTGTTCCGTCTGGAGATAGCGCATACGGAATAACCTTTTCCGGCAAAAAAAGATGAATACCCCATTTCCCAGGCATTATCAGGAAGTATAACTCTGACAGGCTGATAACCGGGGCGGAATAGACAGGCGCGTGCCAGATCAGAAGGTCCTCTGCCTGTTATATATACTGACCCCTTATTTTCGCCAAAAGGAACAACATTACTGATTGAAACAGTATCTGCACCCCTATTTTCAAAAAACAGTTCTCCTTTCCATCCTGAAGCGTAATGATCTGCTACACTAAAAGTAACACTGAGATTATCGTTGAAAGTCTGAACAAATCTTTCACCTGTTCTGAGTACTTTAACTTCTCCCGAATTGTAAAGTCTGTTATTAAGTATAAAGCTGTATAGAGGTTTGCTTTCAGACAAATAAATAGAACTGCTGTCTGAGAGAATAATTCTGTCAGAACTCAATCCGGAATCTTTACCAATACCAATATCATAAAGTACCTGTGAATAACCTGATAGTGGGATAAAAAGTAATGCCAGATTCAATAACCATTTTGATTTTCGGATATTATTCATGAGTATAGACTTATAAAGTGCAATTATTACTGTACCAAAACATATTAATCAGTAACATTTTCAGTATAAATTCGTAGAAAGTTAAGTTATGTTATGCAATTTAAAACATACGGACCATTTAAAAAATCATTTCATGTATTTGCGGCAAAAGAAGGATAAACAGATATTTAGATCGAATTTTTTCTTTTAGTTAAAATAGTTGTATATTTAGGGTTATTCAAAAGCTGACCGGGTAATGTCTAAAGCAAATAAAATATTGAATTGTAGTTTTATTCTTATTCTGTTTGTTATTTTTACCGCCTGTGCTCCTGCAAAAAAGAACACATACTACGAAAAAAGGAAGAAAACTTCTATTGTAAATGAATCTCAGCTTGGAAGAAACAAGTACTATTTTTCGAAAGACTACCAGAAAAAGCTGACGAAAACCTTTAAAAAGAAATAGTAGGTTAACTGCTTATTCGTCGCACATTAAACTTAATCCATCATAGGCAAGCATGATCCCCGGAGTCAACTCTTTGGAAACATCAGTATGTAAACCCATCTGATGACTGATGTGTGTAATAAATGCCTTTTTGGGAGATATTTCTCTGATAAAGTCAATTGCTTCCCGCAAGCTAAAATGGGAAATGTGTTTTTCCTTTCGCAGAGCATTTATGACCAGGTATTTTACACCGTATAATTTCTCTTTACTCTCTTCAGGTACATAATTAGCATCAGTTATATACGCAAAATTGCCAACTCTGAATCCATATACAGGAAGACGGTAATGAAATACTCTTACCGGAATTATCTGTATCTTTTTTACATTAAATCCATGTTCAGGAATAGGATTAAGTCTCATTTTAGGAATACCAGGATACTGATATTCTGAAAAAACATACGAATATTCCTTTTTAATTACCTTTTGAACCCGCTCCTCGGAATAGATGTCAATGGCGTCCTGACTCTTGTAATTGAAAGCCCGCACATCATCAAGACCGGCAATATGGTCTTTATGTTCATGGGTCAGAACAATGGCATCGAGCTTAGAAACATGTTCCCTGAGCATCTGCTGACGAAAGTCGGGACCGGCATCAAACACCAGGGTTACATCTTCAGTTTCCAGGAGAAGAGAGGTGCGTAGTCTTTTGTCGTGTAAATCTGAAGACGTGCATGTTGTGCAATCACAGGCTATTACAGGTACTCCCTGGGAAGTACCTGTTCCAAGGAAAGTTATTTTCACTGTAGAAATATTTCCTGACAAACCTATATTAAAAATCAGTAATAGACAACTGGTTTCCCCGTTTTTTATAATAAGGTGTACAACAGTATATTTGTTATATTTGAATGTAAAAATTTATAATTGTGAACGGAAGGATCTACCTCATACCAGTAACCCTGGGGGGTGATGATTTTCAAAAAGTCATCCCTGAAAAAGTTATCACTCTTACCAGGCAGCTGCGATTCTTTGTAGTCGAAGATATAAGAAGCGCCAGAAGGTTTTTGCGCCTTATTGATAAAGCGTTTCCAATAAATGATACAGTCTTTTATGAGTTAAATGAACATACAGGAGAATCTGATATCGAACAATATCTTGAACCGGTTTTTAAAGGATCGGACATTGGTGTACTTAGTGAAGCCGGACTGCCAGGTATCGCTGATCCTGGTGCAAGAATAGTTGCTCTGGCACATCAGAGAAAAATCAGAGTAACTCCATTGTCGGGACCTTCTTCAATACTCCTTGCATTAATATCTTCGGGACTTAACGGACAGAACTTTACCTTTAACGGATATCTTCCTGTAAAACCTGCTGAAAGATCAGCAAAAATAAGAGAACTGGAAAAAAAAGCCGGTGAAGGGTTTGCCCAGATTTTTATGGAAACACCCTACCGGAACCAGAAGATGATTGAATCTCTGTTAACAACCTGCCATAATGATACAATGCTTTGTATAGCAGCAGACATAACCCTGACGACGGAATCGATTAGAACAATGAAAATCTCGGAATGGAAGAGGGATCTGCCAATCTTAACTGACAAACTTGTGGTCTATGTAATGCAGTAATTCTACTTGCCCGGACCAGGTTTGACAAGAACAAGTTCCACATCGTACAAGAGAGGTGTGTACCCGCCTATAGTATAATAACCCTGCGTTCCATACGCAAGGCTTGAAGGTACCAGGAATTGAGCTTTTCCACCTTGTCTCATATATGTTACACCTTCATCAAATCCCTCGATGAGAACTCCTTCTGCAACAGGAAAAATCAGAGCTGTTTTTCCTACATTTGTATCAAATACTGTTCCGTCAAGAAACTTCCCGGTATAGGTAACATAGGCTGTATCGTGTGCCGCTGGAGCAGGACCTGTTCCTATAAGCACATCATGGTAATACAATCCACTGGATTCGAGTGTAAAAGTATCCGTCGGGTGACTATTCAGGTAATTCGAAATTGATTCTTTTTCAGCTTTTTGGTATTTGCTTGCAGGATTGCATGATACGAGTGATATTATTAATCCGGCTGCTAAAAACATTAGAATTGATTGGGAATACTTTTTAATCATAGAATTAGATTTTATTATTTTCATATACTTCAAACGTTCACTTCATCGAATTATTATTTGGCCTGCAAGATATTAACATTATATACAATAACAGCCCTGGAGGGGATCATTTTTCTGTCTCCTACAAATCCATATGCAAGAAAAGAAGGTATAATAAAAATAGCTTCAGCCCCCGGCTTAAGCAACCTGAGACCTTCACTCAGGCCTTGTTCAATATCACTTCTTCCCAGCACAACTTCTTTAGGTCCAAGATCTTTGGAAGAATAACATTTTGTGCCATCGAGAAGTGAACACTCATAATCGAGAATGACTTTGTCATTTTCAGCAAATGTATTCCCCGATCCCTCTTTAATTATCTGGTACCACAGACCGGTGGGAGATTCATTCATTTTAAGATTCTTGCGTTCGATATAGTTTTTAATTCTTTCACGGTCTTTTTGAACCAGATACTTGTTAATATCTGCCATTTCTATCTTCCCAGGCTTGGTCCCACGAACTTTATTCTCTGAATTCTCCCTGCAGGAAATCAGTAAAAATATAATAAAAACAAATGCTATATCTTTTATTATCATACAATTACACTAAATCTTCAAATCTCCAGATATTCTCTTCCAGAACTTTAAGAAAATAGGCAATAGTATTTTCGAGTGTGTCAGAAAATTCACCTCCGGAAGCGTTCAGATGGCCGCCTCCCGAAAAATACTTAAAAGCAAATTCATTTGAAGGAAATTTCCCTTTTGAACGAAATGACAGCTTTATAAAATTGTCTTTTTCAATAAACAAAGCTGAAAAGTTTATACCCTTAATTGACAAAGGCATATTTACAAAACCTTCTGTATCTCCTTTTACATGATTATACTCCTTTAGATCATTTTTAGAAAGATATATATAAGCAGTCCTGAATTCAGGAAGGACAACCATTCTCTGGTTAAGGGCAAAACCCTGTAATCTGATCCGGTCACTCGAAAAATTATTGTAAATCAGGTTAATAATAGTCTCCTTTTTAATGCCTGAATCCAGCAAATCTGCGACAATTCTGAAAGTTCTGGAAGTATATGAACCATGTTCAAAGTTCCCCGTATCGGTAATGATGCCAACATAAAGTGCCTCAGCGTATGATCTGTTCATGAATTTAGCACCATTAATCTCACAGACGAGCTCATGAATAAGTTCCGATGTCGAACATTTTGAAGGATCAGAGATTAATAAATCTACAAATTTCCCGGGATTAAGGTGGTGATCTATTATCACTTTCCGCGCATTTGAAGCAACTACGTACTCTTCAGCTTCACCCAATCTGTCCGGCTGATTAAAATCAAGCATGATAATAAGATCTGCCCTTTCAATCAATAATCTGCTTTTCTTCCGGTCTTTGATAAAGATGTTTATCTGGTCAGCTCCGTCCATCCATTTCAAAAACTCCTGAAGATTATTTGGAGCCATTAGGGAAACATTTTTATCCTTGCTTTTAAAATAATGATATAGAGCCAATTGTGCACCTACAGAATCTCCATCAGGATTGATATGGGATATTATTAATATATTATCGGAGCATGAGAAAAGTTTCGATAATTCTTTTGTATATTTGGATAGATCTATCAATTTTACCAGAGTTTTTTCAAGTGGCTAAAGATAAAGAATATTCCTTTAGAGAGATTCATTAGTTTAAAATCAAAAAATCTTTATATGAACAGTGATTTTACTTTTTCAATTATTAAACCGAATGCTGTAAGGACGGGAAAAACCGGACCAATTCTGGCAATGATAAACGAAGGTGGATTTGAAATTGCAGCTATGCGAATGGTTAAATTAACATTACAGCAGGCTGAATCATTTTATGCTGTCCATAAAGGAAAACCCTTTTTTGAGGGATTAGTTGAATTTATGACTTCCGGACCGGTTGTAGTAATGATATTGCGACATGAAAATGCTGTTGAGCAGTTCAGAAAACTCATCGGAGCCACAGATCCGGCTAAAGCTGAACCCGGTACTATCAGGAGGACATTCGCAGTATCAGTACAAATGAATGCAGTTCATGGATCTGATAGTGCTGAAAATGCAATTATTGAAGCTAATTTCTTCTTTTCAGAAATTGATAGGTTCTGATAATCAAACTTTCCCTTTTCTCAATTTTCTTACAACCCTGGGAGGTATATCATTAATTGGAATCAGACTCTTTAGTAGAGATTGCTTCGTCACTTCGCTCCTCGCAATGAACGTTATTTTTATCTGGTTTGTTTGACTCCAGCACGTATTCGATAGCAGGGAAAGTCATTGCAAGCCCGACGAAGGAGGGCGTGGCAATCTCTAACTACACTAAGAAAAATTTAATTTGAGTACTTGTAATTCTCTAAGGATAATTTTTCTCCACCACAACTTTATATCCCATTTTGTGTTATTAGATTTGTAGAATATTAAAACAATATATGGATTCAAACTTTACAAATGACTTTTCCGATAAAAAGACTCTGGAAAAGTACTCTTCGGCTTTTACACTTTCGGATATGGAGATCTTTATTTTCCCCGAGTTGTTTTATCCCCTGATACTTGCCGATATAATGTCACCTGAGTTGTGGAAATGGAGGGAAGATCCCTGGTTTCTGGATATCGAAAAGAAAAGCTTCACAGTTAAAGCAAACAGGATAAAACAGTATATAATTCAGAACTATGTATTCAATCTTGACCTCTCGACATGGGGATTGACATCCAAAAGCGCTGAAATAGGACGTTTCAGTGATTTTTTCGATATGGACATGCTTAAACAATCCAATGCACTTTTCGGGTATGAAGGAGACAAGTACTATTTTGATATTGACATCAGGAAACATTTCGGACTCGACAAATACGATTCAGATATTATTCCGTACTGGAAGACTGAAACAATAGAAGCTATGGGAGCCTTCAGATATAAAGCTAATTTTAAAACAGGAGCAGGCGAATGTGTTTCACTATCAGCCCTTTACGCTGCTGCGATGTTTGTTGTCGGAAGGATACCTCTTGAGAAAATATTTCTTATCGCCACTCCGCTTCACTCGCAAAATTTTATAATTGAAAAAGATGGACTAATTACCAATAACCGCAGAATAGTAACAAAAAACATGTGGTATAACGGAACCTCACTCTCGGAAAAGGCTAGACGAGCCATGGAGAATGAAAAGGTAACCATCGTATCGCATATAACCGGTTACATACACACTTTATACAAAGATGCCACAATCGACAGGGATGCATATGATTTCTTTTCAGGAAAGTTGAGGGAGTTTCTTGTAACTGAATTAACAAGTCTCATTTTCATCAATTTTCTCAGGTTTAAATCAAAATACAAATCACTTTTTCAGTACAGGTGCGAATGCTCAGGCACAGTGAGGTATATCTCACTCGAGAAAATGTTTGAATATGAACATTCCAGCAAGTTCAATGTTTCATCCGAAACACGTGGATCGCTTGTAAAGGAAATTGAAGGAGATGATTTCCACCTGAGTCCGATCCAATGGAAAATCATGCTTAATGATATTGAGGATATTCTGGATAAACATTCTGGAAAAAGTCTCGAAGAAATTGAAAACGAATTCATTAAGAAAACAGGCACAGAATACGAAGAAGTAATTCAGGAGATGTTTAAAGAGCTGAGTGAATTCATTTTCATTGATCCTAAAATACCTGATCCTTCAAAGAACTTCATAGGATCTGAAAGATTAAGAATAAAAACTGAACATAGCCGTGAAGAGATTATTGATATGATATATCAGAATCAGGTAAGCTCAGAAACTGCTTTACTCGCTTTGTATGTCTTCAGGGATATGGACAAGATAGACTGGCGTCCATATATTAAAGCAGCCATTGAGAGAAACCCTGTCTCCTTCACGGATCTCAATGAGAAAACGAATTATGAGGTTTACTCTTTATTAAAAGAGCTTCCAGTGGAATCAATTTACACTGGTAACAGACTGGCATTACCTGATGAAGTCTGGAACTTTAAGCGGGGTGACGGAATCGAAAAAGCCTTTTTACTGGCAGACTTTCTTCTTCATAAGGATAAATCAGCAACTGTTTCAATAAGGATAAATAATGATGAAGTTCTCCTGTCTTCAGGTAGCCATCAATTTCATTTTTTATCTCATAAAAAGCTGAAGAAATCAATAGTAATAAAAGGGAATGACTATAAAATTATTTAGATGCTTAATGGATTGAATAATTGACTGCAAGACAGCAGTACCGCAAGACTGCATGACTATAAGACCATAAGAACGTAAGACAATTTATCGCAGAACAATATCTTTAATAACCTCACTTCCTGCCTTTTTATTTAATTGCTCTTTCAGTGCTTCCCTGAGCATCAGCAATTCATTTCTTACAACTGATGAATTCAGATGAACATGCAAAATATGGTCTTTAATAAAAATTTTTGTTGTCCGGGAGCTGATTGCTTTTCCGACAATTTCTTCCCAGGAGTTAATTACAGCTACCTCACTAAGTTTTCCACCAAGATTCATCTCTTTGATGTAATCATTAACGGCTTCAGCAAGAGTTATTGTTTTACTTCGTCTCATTGAATTACCTTACCATTATGGGATACCTCTGCAATTCCATTTTCTGCAATCCTGAAAAGTTTATAATCAGTCTTATGTGATGTTAGTATATCCTGAAGCCGATTCTGATGAGTATCAGTAATAAATATCTGACCGAATCTTTGATTGCCGACAAGTCTGATAATTTGTTCAACCCTTTCTGCATCAAATTTATCGAAGATATCATCGAGCAACAGTATAGGTGAAAAGCCGGCTTTTCTTTTTATATAATCGAATTTTGCGAGCTTCAGAGCGACCAGGTAAGATTTTTGTTGTCCCTGTGAACCTAGTGATTTCACTAAAAAATCATTCATTTCCAAAAGCAAATCATCTTTATGAATGCCTATTGTGGTGTATTCCAGATATCTGTCCTTAGTTATTGAGTTTATCAGTGCCTCCTCAAAACTACCTTCAGCAAGGTGTGACCGGTATCTAAGTCTGACAGATTCTTTATCTGAAGAGATGAGGGAATAATACTCCTGAAAAACAGGAATGAGCTCATTTACAAGTATTTCTCTCTCATTGTATACATACCTGCCATATTTCACCAGTTGTGCATCCCAAACTGATAGAATATCGGGATCACTATTGCCCGATGAATTCATATCCTTTAATACTTTATTTCTCTGCTGAAGGGCTTTGCTATATCTGAGTACGGAATCGAGATATTCAGCACTATACTGACTAATTATCTTATTCATGAACTTTCGACGGTCCTCACTGCCCTCAGTTATCAGTGCACTGTCAGCAGGAGATATCATCACAACCGGGTATCTTCCTACATGGTCAGAAAGTTTCTGATATTCCTTTCCGTTTCTTTTTAACAGTTTCTGTTTTTGTTTCTGAAAAGCGCAATAGATCTGATCCTCTTCTCCGTCTCTCACAAAAGCTCCCTGAATTATGAAATAGTCTTCACCATGTCTGATGCTTATACTGTCAATACTGTTAAAGAAACTTTTTGTAAGTGAAAGATAATGAATGGCATCAAGGATATTAGTCTTGCCAACACCGTTATTGCCCACGAAACAGTTTATTTTTGGTGAAAACTCAAGCTCTGTCAGCTCATAGTTTTTAAAATTGGTCAGGGCAAGTTTCTTGAGATACATATTATTAAAGGCAAAAGACAAAAGTAACAAGAAAAATAAGAACTGTTACAGGTTGCAGAGGATTGATTCGTCGCCAGCTCTCCGCAATTACCTTAAAAGTTAGATAAATCAACATATTCGCTGTGATTTAGCCACACCCTGTGGGGATTGGGGGGTAAAAAGTCTCTCAGTGTAACTCTGCAGCAGTTATTACATGCTGTCAATCAAGTTAATAACAAATATCTTAGCCACATTTGTATATTCATTAAATTAAATGTTTTTAAATTTGCTGAAAAAAATTACTTTTGCGGTGGTAAATTCAGAAGTTAATTATTTAAGACCGGTATGGCAAAAAATAAAAAGGACGAAAATCCATCGACCATCTCAAGTGTAGAGGAAACACTTACCAGAACAGAACAGTACCTTGAGGAGAATTATAAAACCCTTTTAATCGGTTTAGGAGTAATTGTTGTACTGGTAGGGCTTTTCTGGCTTGGTAAACTTTATTTTAACAAAAGAAATGATGAAGCCCAGTCTCAGATGTTCCAGGCTGAAAAGTATCTTGAAATGGATTCGCTGAAACTTGCCCTGAATGGAGACGGAAACTATCTTGGATTTCTTGATATAGCCAAGGATTATAAATTTACCAATTCAGGCAATCTTGCCAGATACAGTGCAGGTATCTGCTATCTCCATATGGGTAATTATAATGAAGCAATAGAATTTCTTGACAAATATTCAAAGAAGGATAAGGTTATAGGTTCATTGGCTATTGGGGCAACGGGTGACGCATACGTTGAATTAGGCAATACTGAAAAAGGTGTCGCTAAGTATATTGAAGCTGCAGATTTTGCCAAAAATTCATTTAATACGCCTTTATTTCTGATGAAAGCTGCCGAATTATATGAATTGTCCGGTAAATTTCCGGAAGCTTTAAAATTATATGAAAGAATTGAGAATCAGTATCCGGAGAGCACTGAGGGTACAACTATTGAGAAATATATTGCAAGAGTAAAACTGCTTATAAAGTAGAAACCGGTAGTATCTTTTCGCTTTTATTGAATAACGCATCCGGCTCACTTTTTTCAGGGCAGATGCGTTTTTAATTTTACAAATTATCAATATGGGCACAAAAAATTTATCAGCTTATGATCCCGAGATCGTTCCTGTTGCAAGCGAAATGCGATTCGGTATTGTAGTCTCGGACTGGAATAAGGAAATTACCTGGTCATTGCTTGAAGGTGCAGTTAAAACTCTGAAAAAACACGGAGCAACAGATAAAAATATTGTAATAAAGCATGTGCCTGGCAGTTTTGAACTCACACTTGGTGCCCAGTTACTGGCAGAAAATGAGGACCTCGATGCAGTCATCTGCCTGGGATGTGTAATTCAGGGCGAGACTCCTCATTTTACATTTATCTGTCAGGGAGTTACACAGGGAATAACTCAACTCAACCTCGAATACAATATACCTTTTATATTTGGCGTGCTTACAACATTAAATCAGCAACAGGCAGTTGACAGAGCCGGAGGGAAACTTGGAAATAAAGGCGATGAAGCAGCTGTAACAGCCATAAAAATGGCAGCACTTCAGCATGAAACTGAGAAATGAGGCTATCTGAGCACCTTGCGAACGAATGCAACGGTAAAATAAGACATCATAAACACCCCCATAAATCCTTCTAAGCCTGAGACTACTCTACTCAGTCCTATAGGGTATACATCTCCATATCCTATTGTGAAAAAGGTAATTGCACTATGATAAAATGACTGAAGAAGTGTTGACAGTTTATCGGGGTTGCCGACTCCTGAAACCGTTTTACCAAGTCCCGACAGATCGATAAGATAATAAAGAGATCCAAAGAAAAACCAGAATACAACAACACTGAACAGTACCCTCCCGGGAGATGTTGCATATAGTCCGATCTTATCAAAAACCAGCCATTGAAAACTATCAGGGATGTGACTGACAATTTTAGCTATTCCCCCCTTTTCTTGCTGTTCCGTAAGCCACGACCTGGCTTCAAAACGTTTGAACATAATATATGCTTCATCTTCATCCTCATATTTGCCTGTACCACTGAAATTTTCTTTTAGAATTCTGAATTGTTCGGATTTCTGTCTTAATGTGGTTCCCTCCTGGTTCTGAATAGCAGCATTGCATTTATTGTGCCTCCAGTCAATATATAACTTCCCGAGAAGCCTCATTCCCGACATATCAAAAGTTTTAATCTCAACCGGGAAATCGTAAGGCTCGAGGTCAATAATATCACGGACAATAGTATCAGAAATATCCAACAGTTCAGCCTTTGCCAGGCGGAGATCAACATAATGATCGAGGTGACACGATTTGAGCGACATAGAATGAAATGTTGAACTATAGAAACTTACATCCCCGTCACCAAATTCAGTTCTTTCAAAACTGATATCAGTATCACCCATCTCCATCAGATTGAAGTTTTTGGGCCCGAAGCCCATTTCAGCTTTT
>Ga0302271_10003807_pt1 | contig 12434 bp, 9 predicted proteins | sample III_Bog_N1_1_FD_198767 | JGI IMG/M metagenome (GOLD analysis project Ga0302271, IMG submission 198767) | Peat permafrost microbial communities from Stordalen Mire near Abisko, Sweden - III_Bog_N1_1 | ecosystem: Environmental > Terrestrial > Soil > Wetlands > Peat | place: Sweden: Abisko... | reverse complement strand
AAAATATTAAAGATTTCATAAATTACCAGGCATATTTGGGAAGGCCTAATGGATCCATTAAAAGACAAACATACAAATTAAACAATTTGAAAATGCTATGGTAGCTGCTTTTTATTTAGAAGTTTCTTCAATTTGTTCATCAGTCTTGGGAAGATAAATATATGATTGTAATGGTCTAAAAGGAAAGTGGCCTCTAATATATTATTAATATTTGCCTCTAGCTATTCGAATCGGAAATTAAGGGTATTAATAAGTTGAAATCAAAATAATAAAATAAGTAATTCATGATAAAAATTATTATTTGTTGGGCATTTAAGAAAATAAATATGAACATTTCTCTTTTTCCATTCTTGGTATGCAGCATTCTCAATAAATTCTTTATCTCAATTCAAATAAAGCTTGTTATGCAAAGTGTATTTTGAAAACATTCCAGACAACTTTTTAGTGAGTATTAGCGGTAATTAAAATGAGTTATTACCACGTATTTCGGGAGGATTCCTTGATAACTCAGTTCATGTTACATTTATTAATAAAAATTAGCCAAAAAACATTGCACAAAAACATGTAAAATCACAGAATTAAACTTATCTTTAAATAGCAATTTCGATCTAGAAGAATATCATAGGATTCCCTCCTAAGTTTATTAGCATTTTTATTGCTGTACAAAAATATTTCGAATTTCTTCAAAGAACTCTAAAGCTAAAATGGTATGTTAGGTAGCAGTAGTACTTTTAAAATAGTTCTCCTCCGAAATCTCCTCATTCAAAAACCTAAACCGCGAGATCAAGTGAAGGAGAATCTTTTATATCAAAGATATTTTTTTTTTCAATCAGAAAACTAAAAATAATTTAATTAACAAAAAAAAAACAGATACTTTTCCCTCTTTCCTTTTTATGACTAAGCTTCCTCATCCTCATCTCCCTCATCTTCCTGAGGAAGTGCCCAATCATCCCATCCATCATAGAATCATGGATTTCTGCAGACCATTTTTGTTCGGTGGTTTATCTGGATGTTTCGCGACTTCTATCATTCAACCTATTGATACAGTTAAGGTCTAGATTCAAGTCATCGGAGAGTAAAATGCTACCAAAACAGCTGGAGGTGCAAATCTCTCAACAAGTCCCTTCAGTATTGCATCCAATGTTATTAAATCAGAAGGAATCAAAGGACTCTACAAAGGGTAAAAATAACAAACTTCCTTTTAAATTAGTTAACCTTTTCTCTTGTGCTTTGTTTGGAATAATAGCCTCGATGCAGCCCTTTTAAGACAGATCACATACGGCACTGTACGTCTCGGTTTGTTCCGTTTACTGACCGACGAATATGTTGACAGATATGACCGTAAAAATATAAAACAAAAATATAATTTTTTATTATTAATCAGCATAAAGCCATTTTAAAGCAATAACCATAAATTAATGAACACATATTCCAAGCAGATATATTTATGTTAATTTGACACCTAGCATAAATTATTAAATAAGTGCGTATCTTTAGTTCTAAATTACGAAATCAGTTTGGATTTTTATTTTTCCAGAATGATCCTGAAGAAATAATTTAAAATCACAACTCAATTAATTTTTGATATGCATGGGTAGATTCGCGGAAATATTTTTGGAAAGTTTGGTATTATTTTCCCCCAAAAAAAAATAACAGCTCTTTTATTTTATTTTGATCACAAATTAAATCTTCTTCTGGCTTTTATTCATTCATTACTTTACTCTTTACCTCTCTCTCTTCATAGGTCATCCCAGCTTAGGATGGAAGGCTCTCTTCTCCAGTTTCTCTGGGTTTATTGGATGCTTCTTTGGAAACCCTGCTGATTTAGCCTTAGTTCGTTGTCAACGTGATTCCCTCCTCCCTCCTGATCAACGCAGAAACTACAAAAACGTCACCGATGCTATCTCCAGGATTATCAAAGAAGAAGGCATTCTCGCTCTTTGGAAGGGCAGTGTTCCTTCTATTTGCAGAGCTATTTCAGTAAGATTTTTGAGTCTTATTTGAAAACCATTAAAACATTTAATAATTATCAATAGATGAACATGGGCTAGTTAGTTACCTACGATTAGATCAAAGAAACCATCAACTATGCTCACAACACTGAAGTCGATACATTATTCACTTAAGCGATTGCATCAGCTTGTGCTGGTGTTGTCTGCTCAATCATGTCCCTCCCCTTCGATAATGCCAAGACTAAACTTTAAGGCATGAAAATTGGACCTGATGGTAAAGCACCTTACAAGAACATCTTCGATTGCTTAGGAAAGGTAAATTGAATTTTATTAACAATTATTATTCTTATTTGTGCTAATTTACATTACTTATTTTCCTTATTTCTTTCATACTCAGACTGTGAAGCAAGCAGGTGTTGCTGGACTCTGGATTGGCTTGCCTACATACATCTCAAGAGTCTCTCCACATGCCATCGCTGTAAAGAATCCTATATCTCATTTTCATAGCTCAAAAATATAGTTGTTCTTGTGTTGGATTTTTACTATTCTTTATTATTTTTCAGGCTCTATTAATGTAAGATTTCCTCCATAAGACCTTCTCACCAATGCATCTTGCTCACAAGCATTGAAGTAGAGTACCATCAAAGAGTGGTTAGTTTATGATAAATAATATTATTAAGAAGGATACTTTTAGCCTAGAAAAAACGCAACTCATTACAGCAATACCATCCACAAATTCTTTTCTTTTTCTGTCTTGTTTTATGTACTTTCGTTTTCTTGCATGTGGTCGACAAATCTGTCGTATTGTTGCTTTCTCATCTTTCAATTCTTCTATTTCATTATCCTTTTCAATAACAGCATTAACATCCATTGCATTATTATTTTTATGCAGCCATTATTACACTTGAATCAAGATCAGAAAAGAATATAAAAATGAAGCCAGTTAATACAAAAAATCAAGACCAGCCAAGTCAATCCCTTAAAATAGCAATATTCTACTGAATATAAAAATCCTCTTATTCTTCCTTTATTTGGCTAAAAACTATTATTATTTTAAAATAAATACTTTATCATTTATTATTCTATTCGATGTCCCTTATTTTTTCTTCTTCTTCTTTACCATAACCACCTAGTTCTTTGTTTGATACTATCCGCCCCTTTGTGTTTGGTGGAATATCTGGTAGTCTTGCTACATCCATCACTTAACCAATTGACACCATCAAAGTATAAATTCAAGTAATCGGAGAAACAATCAGCAATCAGCATGCAACTCAAACTGCTGCTACTGCTACAAAAGCACAGCCATCTAATTCCACTTAGACAGCAACCAATCCGAAGAAACGAACTGTTCTTTCTACTAATCCTATCAGTGTAGCATCTAATATTTTCAAAGCAGAAGGAATTCGAGGTTTCTATAAAGGGTAATACATACATAACACATAATTACATTAAATACCTAGAAATTACCAATTAACAGATCTACCACTTACACATTCTTGATAATCTATTTTTTATTTGTTTTTCACAGACTAGATGCAGCCATATTACGACAAATAACCTACGGCACAACACGTCTAGGATTGTTTAGATATCTCTCAGATAGCTATAAAGATAAACACAAAAGTAATTATCACTAAATTATCTTAATAATGCCCTTTAATTAGCTTCTTTCTCTTTATCCTTTACTGGTTTCATAAATACATTGCTTTGACTTCTCATTTTTTAAAGCTAAGAATGATTATTTCCAGCCATCTTATCTTTAATTTTGCTGATATGGTCATTTCCCACAAATTATCCTTATTCTTTTGCTTGCTTTTCTTCTTAGAAAACCCTAGTTTCGGCATAAAAGCCTTGTTTTCAATGATTTCTGGATTTACTGGATGTCTCATTGGAAACCCTGCTGATTTAGCGTTGGTTCGCTGCCAACGTGATTCTCTGCTACCACCCGAATAGCGTAGGAACTATAAAAACGTTGGTGATGCCTTAACAAGAATCGTCAAAGAAGAAGGAGTTCTGTCTCTCTGGAAAGGCAGCATCCCAACTATTTGTAGAGCTATCTCCGTAAAAAACAATAAACAGCTATTTACTATTGACCATCACCATATTCTTCTCCTTTTTATGCAAATTTTTCATGTTATTTCCTCCCTAGATGAATATGGGAATGCTCGCAACATACGACTAGATTAAGGAAATACTGAATTCGGCATAAAACACGAAAGTCGCATCACTGTAAACCTAAGTAATAGCATCTGCTATTGCTGGTGTGGTATGTTCAATGGTGTCTTTACCGTTCGACAATGCAAAGACAAAACTCTAAGGCATGAAAGTCGAAGCAGACGGCAAAGCACCTTACAAGAACATCTTCGATTGCATGCAAAAGGTAAATGATCAAGAAAAGTAAAGATGAATTTACATGCTCTCTCTGAGATTTTTACCAATAATTAGACTGCAGTGAACGAAGGCTTTAGAGGACTATGGGTAGGGTTGCCGACATTCATATTCCGAGTCTCCCCGCATGCCATTGCAGTAAGCCTACTTTGAACATAAAGCAACTAGTTATTTTATCCATCAAACAATTTTTCATACACAATTATTCTCAATCAATCTCACAATTTATAATATGTTAATATTTCAATATTTTTATTGAAATAACCCCTAAAATATCTTGAACAATTGCCTGTTTGTATTAGGTTCTACTAATCCAAGATTTCCTTCATTAGACATTCAATCCTGAGAAATCCAATTGAAAAGATTCAAAAGAAATATCTTGAATTGCTTAAATTCATTATATTTTTCATTAGTTTTAATTGCGTGTACTTGTGTGTGCGTGTATGTGAAGTTCTTTTTTGGAAAAGAAGTCTCCTTAATATTTTGTAATAGTACAGGCTTAAAACGGGGGGGGATTGAATTTCTGCGAAGAAAAGTTAGATTGAAATCTTTTAGAAAAATCTCTTTATCAACACTAATATAAATTTAAACAATCTTGATTTCAGACTACTATCCCCGAAAGAGCATTAGAAACAGCTAGAAAGAACAAGTGCGCGTGTAGAGAATAAATTAATCTTATTATACGAATATGTAAGGAGAAAGAAGAAGATACTAATTAATTAATATTTTTTCGATTTCTACCTTCATTCCTTTGAATAATCCGCACTTAATTCCTCGAAAATAATTGAATTTATAAATAGGTACATTCATACTTACCCTCCGCGATGAGTAGTTCTATTGATAAAAGCAAAAGAGAAACTACCAGCGCAATGAGCATCACCAGCAATAACAATAAGAATACCCTGTTATTCGCATGGGGTTCTAGTGAATGCAAAGCGTTGACATATGGGAATCAACAAATAGAGATGGATCAAAAGAAAACCAATTAAGTGTTAGAGTTCATTAGAGAATGCAATCATGAAGGATCAGAAGTAAATCTACTGCAAATACCTGCGGCACTCAATAATCTACAGGACTCTGCAGTTATGAAGATTTTAGGAATTGAAGATGGAAAAGTTTTGAACGCAGTTCCTCCTACTACAGCTACTGGAGTTGCGTAGGCTAATAAGAATAAAGATAATCCTCAGACCCTTCCGCTACGCAAGCAGGACACAAGTAAGGGAGAAAGAGAGAACAAAAAGAAGATAATTAATGTTAATGAGAATATATCTAGTCTTTTATGCTCTTAATCTTTCTGTTTTTTGTCTTTCACCGCCTGATAATATTATTCTTTTGAGAGCAGTGGAAAACTTGAATTGCTGGAATGAGTTTCTAAACAACGACGATGTGATCGAAGAACAGCTCTAAGAAGGTAGCAGCATTGAAGGTACTCCTGGGAATAAGGCATAGACGAAAAGCATCTTTGCAAGAATACACTAAGAGATAACCTAAGCTGAAGAATTCGATGGAGAGGAAGGGAGGAATGATGAGAATTAGATGGAAAGGAAGGAGGAGAATAAGGAGGAGAATGCAATACATGCAGAGGATGATAATAATGCTAAAACCAAGGAAAATACTCAAATGGATTAAAATATGGAAGTTTTATATGAAAATACTCAAGAATCATGCAAACAAAGTTAAGAATAGCCTTTGGTAGATACAATAAATGATCATTCGTCATAATAACCATAATAATAACAAGAAGAAGAATAAGACTAAGTGGGAAAAGGAAGTTCATAACAATAGAAATAATCTGTTGATAGTTCGTCAGTAACTGCTTCACCTTCTAGATCGATTTCACCTGAGAAACAGATTAGGCAAAGGTTGTTACAGCAACATCAACAGGCACACTAAGGAGGAGATCTAACTTTATCTAAGAAAGACTCTTAGATATCCTTAGATACCACTACTCGACCTTATTCGGCATCGATAATTATTCCTCATTCCGACAACGATATCCCATGGAAGCTCAAACATCTAGACCAGGATGTTCTTTATGCAAACAGTTTAGGTCTAGATCATTTATCCAATTTATCTGATCCAATCCAGCGAAAGGACTTCTATGATTCTTTGAAATCATTCTTAGACACTGAACTTAAAATCAGTATCATCACGAATTTCGAAGATCTCTGCTACAGCTCTACAGGGATTGCATTTAGCGTAAATGAAGAAAAAATAAATCCCAACAATATAAGATCTTTAATGACGAATTTAGATTATTTTTTATGTTTTCACTAATATAAATATAGGTTGCTAGCTTCAGAGATGGTGAAAAGGGTATGCGGGTGATATTCTGTACGAACGAAGACATGAGAGGAAGACTCAAGTACATTATGGAAAAGGAAAGCAGACTCACGGAATATTGTGATTTGTAGCTATTAGAGAAGGTTACTGTTATTATCGAAGGAACGAAGAACTCAACTGAGAATTACTGTACAACACAAATGCTATTAGATTTATATTCTCACACATATGGATATTATTAACGATTCTCTGTTGTATTTATGGTATTTTTCTTATTCAGACAGGAATCGGTTAGTTATGGTGACGACTGAGAAACCGAAGATGTCATTAAGGAGATTTTTGAATAAGAAAATGGAATCCAAGGCTATGACGGAAGAACAATACAAGGGGAGTATCAGGAAACTCATAAGGAATGTGCTATTTAGACATGATGCATGCATTGCATCCAGGAATCTCAATCCGCATAAGATACATTGTCTCTTCAAATAACGAGTAGGAGAGAGAGAGAGAAAGGGAGAATTGTGTATATTGTAGTAATAATAACCTCCCTCTGAATAAATTTAATATTTTTACTAAGATGACCATCAGCGAATTGGGCGAGTCTCTGGTTGAAACTAGCTTGGATTTGCGATCTGGAGATACTCTGCATTACCAGCCTAGCATGCAATTCGATGAATAAGCGTCGGATTATTCCAGTCCAGCTGAGAAAGCGATCCTCAAAGGGGAAACTGTTGCAACATACGATCCATTCAAGGTAAACTGCTGAGCATTAATTCTTATTTTTATCACAATAATTCCTCTAAAATAACTCCTTTATTCTTTCCTTTTAGAGTGAGATATTCTCTTTAGGTAAGATTATCTTAGAGATATGTCTCGTCAAGTACGCAAACTATTTCATGAATAAACAGCACATCCCACCTGTTGTCTCTGTTAAATCCTGGGTTTAATCCATCCTTTCTGACGACAAGCAATGCAGAGACATCACCAATCATGAACTCTTCGATGAAGTCAACGAAATTATCCTTGGAAAATCCTACACATAGTATTTCTTCAAAAAAGGATAACTTCGGAAGTTACGTATCCCAAACGTCCTTCTCATGATGCTAGACGAATCAGAGCTAACTCGTATTTCTTCTTTGAAGTTAGCGCTACTCGCGTAAGCTGAGAAACTCCTCATCCGCAGCAGGATTTAAGATCCATATCCAAAATTCTTCCCAGGAGTCGTGAGTGAAGATGGATTCTCTATTCACTATCCAATATCTAATCTTTCCTATGAAGGTGAGATTGACTCAGTCACGAAGGAAAAACACCGCAAGGGATTAGTTAAAAGAGTCTCAAGTGAAGATCCAACATTTAACACAAAATTAGTCGTAGAATTTGGGTAATTCAGCAAAGGTAGAATCAACGGACCTGTCCGCATGGAGTTATTCCAAGAAGAATGGCGGCTAGAAGGTAACTGCTGCAATAATTGGATCCACGGCATGAGTAGCATCGTCTACAAGGGATAAATCGTCTGGTCAGGATATTTCAGTAATTTTATATTAAAAGACTGGTATGAAACAGATTTATCTGATAGCATTATCCAGAGTGTCAAACCAGGCAATGAAATGATATTTTGGATCGCTGATGACATGGAAATCATCGTGAATAACTAAGATAATACATTAACTTGCTAGACAGATTAATCCTTACCAAGTATAAAGCTTTGGGCTGATATTTATGACTAGGAAAGTATCAATACTTTCAAGAAAATTACCTTGATTGATTGTGCTCAACCGAGGAGAATTCTGTCATTGTTCGAAGCATTTAACTTCATATCCAGGATACAACTAATCAATAGCTCAGTCAGCACTGATTAGATACTTCGTTCGCTTCAGAAAATACAATAGTTGGAGATATCCTAATCACCTTATTTATCCGATGAATAATTAACCATTTTGATCACCAGCGTGACACTCTAAGCCTAATTAAAGAAACTCTCCCTGGATAACAACCCCAATCTCACAGTGAAATCCATTAAATAGCTTGCAATATCTCTGCCAATGATGCCGAAACTTTAATTTCTGAGTCTCAAGAAATTATGTAGCAGTGGAGTGAATGTAGCTGAGAAATCGCGCAGTGATGAGCTCCAAGCGGGCATGATTTAGCTATTGTAAGCAGCGTTTAATGTTTAATTTATGATTCTCGATGGGACGTATATCACAAATTAAGTGATTTCTAAGATATTCGCAGCGAACAAGAAGCCAATAAAATGGCAGTTACTTAGTCTGAACTACTGCGAGTACATAACAAAAGATGGTCTGAGAGAACTACTCTCGTAGCCTTTCCTTATGGAACTCAAAAAACTTGATTTAATGCACTGCACTCATCCAAAACTCGATCTCCCATCGAAGAATCTAAAAGTTTCGCCTGCTATCTTAAATCTCGCATATTCGCCTGGCATCACCGCTGCTTCGTTGGAAAAATTCATCACAAGAAACAACGTTATTGCAGAGAATCTCAAGTAGATCTCTCTCAACAACTCCGTCATCGACTCTAAAGCTAGAGATAGCTTCAAGAAACTCGCCCAGGATCTAACATTAATTATCACATTATGCGAAAAATAAGAACTAGCAAAAATATCTAATGCTGCAGTGTGCTTAGACATCCTAACTTTGAAAGGATCTTAGCTATTCTTCACAACTGAGACACCCGTTACATCAAATGACATAAACTTTGCATTCGGGAAGGTGAATAAATCAGTTTTAGTCAAGAAAATCAAATTTAACTAATGGAAAGAAGGGGAGTTCTTACAGGAGCATATCATTGGAGGATAATTTTATTAGAATTAAACTGACATGCAGTACATGGATGATGGGGGAAGCAGTGTTTCATCGAGTGTGTCCACATCAGCTAGGACAAGTGTGTCACCTTCGATTGCGTCATCTGAGGAAGGTCAATACTTTTAGTTGTCATAATAGCTACCATAACAACCTCCATAGCCTTAGTTCATAAGCCCAGCAATGAACTACAAACTGCGTAAGAATAAAGCGGAAGAATACTCCAAAGATGGAATAAAGCTACTTGGACTGTATAACTATCGTCCTGAAGAAACTGAATTCACTGTGAAAGTCATGACTAGGATTTTCAGCAGCTCGCATTTGAGAAACTTGTTTTCATTAGATGTCTCTGGTATTCCATTAGATCTAGAAAGTCTGCTAATTCTGACACATTCCCCACATGTAGCTACCATTTAAACGTTGAATCTATCGTCGTAGCACATAACTGATCAGATTCTCCATGATTTCGCGTTGTCACCTCATTATGCTTCACTTTAGAATATCATCTTGAAGGGCAATAATATTTCATTCGTCGGGATAAATATTCTCTTGCAAGCAGAGTATTTTTAGAAGTTAAGGTTGATCATCACGGATGCGTAATCCCTCCCAAAGAATGATTTGTTCCATCTCGCGAGTGAATCACTTGGATTAATGAAATTCAGGACACTTGGGTTCTAGAAGTAACTAACTAAAAGAGAGAGAGAAATTGTGGTTGATTAACAAACATTTCTCTTAATTTGTTGTGTGGTTTACTTAAAAAACAAGGAATGTAGACTTACCGTATGTTTCTCCAGTTGAGATTAAGGAACTGGGATAAACCATGAATCTGGTTTAAATTCAGTAAATAAAGAGAAAAACAAGCTTAGATTGTATTTGATGGCTTGTTTTTTGTAGGATTTTAGGTACCAGCAATAGCAATGGTAGCAACGATAAGGCATTGTATCTTGTTGAAGGCCTCCGAAAAGATGCAAAATTATCAAAATATTCCATCTCAAATGTTTAAATACAGTAAATCACTTTTCAATATAAATCCGAACTGAATGATGCATGTAACTTTTGACATAAACAACAACAACAGTAGTAATCCCTAGATTGAACGATCTTCATATTAGATATCATACTACTCGAGGATTCTAGAAGCAATGTACAAAACAACAGAAGATCTCACCATCATCTTGCAGTAAAACAAAAATAGATTACTTTTAACTCTGGGAAACTGCATTTTATTAATTTTTGCAATTATCTTCATATTTACCAATATTATCTCTCTCGCTTTCCTACATCTTACTCTCATTTATCCGTGTAATTTATTAGATCGTTGACCCCCCGTAGTATTGAAAAGCCTTAATAGATCTCCTTCCTTGCAAACTTCACTAAATTATCCAAAGTCAAATTCCTCAAATTAGATTTCAGGTACAATCAAAAATTCAAGTTTTTTCAATCGTTTAACATGTATTTTGATATTACAATTCATACTATTATCCCTCCTTAGCAAATCCAAAGGTACTGCTGAGTTCATTAGTTAAGTAGTATCCTCTTTAAGAAACCTCCTTTGCCTCACGGATTGTTCCATCGATATCTCGTAAGTTATCAATAAATAAATCAAAGAATATTAGGATATTAATTGTATGTTGATTTCTGCTATTACTTCTTCCGTATGCTTATCTCTCCATGCTATTTGCTCTCCTTAGATAAAATCAATTTCTGCCAACTGAGATCGAGCTCATCTGCTAGAACTTCAAGCACATTCAGAATGTAGACCATTTCTCCTTTTCAATGAAGTAAAAATAACATTTTCTTACCTCTACCTCGACTGTTCCTTTTGACTTATCTTTTGTTTTAATACCAAATAGCGGTATGGTATAAATTAAATCTCCAGAGTGGAAATCACTTTCGTATCTCGGAGAATCCCTCTAAGCTTTGTTTCATCTACAAAATGCTGAAATATCTCTCAAGTAATCAGCATATGATCTTCTTTTTTTGTCAAACTACCTTATGCTTTCATTTTTCTTTTCAACAAAACTAAAACAAAACTCTCTTTAATCCTCCCCTTTATTTGTCCATCTCTCAAGCGACTGTACGACTCTCACTATCGAAGCCATTGATGAGCTTTTCAAGAAACTTAAATCATCTGCTGTCACAAAGCTTTCCCTTAGTGTTCAGTAATAAATTATTCATATTAATATCCTGTTTTATGATAATAGCACAAATTCTTGTATTTGTTGCATATCTAGACACAATTCATTCACAAAGCAAGATGAGATCTCCTTGCAAGCAATGAAGAGCTCCAGTGCTCCTACCTGTCTAATTGATATCCTCATATGAACCAAAATAATCTAATAAATAGCAGCACTGTAATTTCAAGTAGCAATTATTTAAAAATAATCTAAAAAACAAAGCAATAAAACATACATATTTGGATGAAATTTAATTGTTTTTGTGATAAATTATGGTGTCCTGGTTGTGTGTAAGATTTTTAATAATACATGCAAATAATTCATGAATAGATGCAGTTTAATAGTTGCACTTATTTTAGCTAAAGAAATGAGATTAAATAGGGTTGTAGTGGCACAATTTATTAAATTGATATGACCTTGAGATATATGTGAGAATGTTCCCTGAAATGTTTCAAGAACAGCAGGGTGGCGAAGTGGAATCGCGTTGGGCTCATAACTCAAAGGTCGGAGGATCGAAACCTCTCTCTGCTATTACCCTTTTTTTTGGGGGTTGAGCTGTAAAACAACAAGAACAATGCTTTTTTTTGAATTTACAAATATGGTTGTATGCAGTTCTCTCAATAATAACAATATTGTTTTGAAATGGAGAATCATATTGAAAGTCTTATAAATTCTCTCTTGATTGTGTATTCAGAAGATATCCATTATGAATCATTCTAAGATAATCCAAAGAGATTTTCAATTATCTTCTGGGGGGGGGGGCGGGGCCCGGCCCCCCCCCCGCCCCCGCGAGGGGGTCGGGGGCGGAGGGGGGC
>Ga0302271_10003806_pt1 | contig 12434 bp, 6 predicted proteins | sample III_Bog_N1_1_FD_198767 | JGI IMG/M metagenome (GOLD analysis project Ga0302271, IMG submission 198767) | Peat permafrost microbial communities from Stordalen Mire near Abisko, Sweden - III_Bog_N1_1 | ecosystem: Environmental > Terrestrial > Soil > Wetlands > Peat | place: Sweden: Abisko... | reverse complement strand
ACTTGACTCTGATTTCAGTCTTGACAGGGGTTCTTCTGACTTCAATACCAGCGTAACCAGCATCTTGGAGAGCCTTGGAGAAGAACGAATGGAGCTCAGCGTTGAAGACACCATCTGCCACGAATTTCTTCTTCTTGTTGATTTACTTGGTAGTTTGATCCATTTTGACTTTTTCTTCTGGTAAAATATATTGTTTTTTCCTTTTATTATTTTATTTCTTTCCAAAAACAGCTCTTGGGTAATTCATAAAGGGTCTTTCCCTTGCTTTGAAATCGTATCTTTGCTTCTTTAATTTACCCTCTCTCTTTCTCGATAACGAGAGAGTTTTATTTAGCCCTTCACATGCTAGAAGGCATTGATGAATGTTCATCTAATAAAGTAATTGTTTCTTCCTTCATCCCATCATTGAGACTCTCTATCTAACCGCAGCTATTACTATTCTTTCATACTTTTTCCTGAATATTTATTTCTGCATCTTCTCCATGTCGTGTATCCAAACAAATATGAATATTTTTGTTCATTTCAAACAAAAAAAACTCCGAGACCGGGAATTGAACCCGGGTCTCCTGAGTGACAGTCAGGAATACTAACCACTATACTATCTCGGATTTCATGTTTATTTTCTGCTAATTTCTTGCTATTGCAAATGTATTTTGGAATTAATTAAATAAATAACACAGCAAAAGCTTCTATTTCACTTGGATTTTCTGAAAAATCAGAGTTGTTTCCCTTTCATTATTACAAATATCTGACAGAAAAGAGTGTAATGGGCTTACTCTTTAAGTGATAAAAATATATTTATGTAGAATAAGATTTGGAAAGGTGTTGAGTTATTATTTAAGCACACACATACACATAGCAAAATATATAGGAAATGATATTAATTTGTTAGTAATGCTCTCGAGAGTTGATATTTCATTATAAGAATAAGATGAATTGTAAAGGGAGAATATGATTGTTTGAAATATTGAAGAGAAAAACATACTGAAGCTAGATCCAGAGACGGCTAATGTTAGAGATAAAGGAATATTGGTATCAAGAAGGTAATTACAGATGATAGTGGCTCAATTAATAGAGAAAAAGGTATTAGTATTATTGTATTGATAGCTGAATATTGGCTATTATTAAAAAGTTGTTTTGTTTTTGGTAGGATCTATTTGATTGGGAGGGGAGGAGAAGATCTTAAGAATCAGATTTTACTCTGATTAATACAGAAAGAAAACTAGAAATCTACATTATGCAGACACTTCATTTCTCTAAACTGTTTGTCCTCCTATCTCTCTCTCTCTCTCATTCTCTCACTCATTCCTTGATGATTTCATCAGGGATATCTTCAGCTTCTTCCATTATTTTGCTTTCGAAATACCCATGCAGTTCATGCAATGCTGCCATCGAAGAAGGGGATTAAACATTACATTTCTCGATTCTGAGAGAGTAGAACTATTTCTTGATACTGGATATCTCAAACAGATGGAACTCTAAGTCATCGTGCATTTCTCTTTTCAAAGTCTCTTTCTTCTGACTAATCACCAAGAACATACTGTATGCCTCTTAGATGATCTTTTAGTCTCCAAAAAGTGATGGAATAAACTTAGAAAGCAACTCCTCTTGACCAAGGAGTTTAAACAGCAATAACCTCTCCTTTTGAAGATCTTTCCATAATCTCTTGAGCTCACATCTTATGGAAGGTTTTACGAAACGTTAAGAAGAGTCCATTTTAGAGATGAAAGTATGGTTATTAATCAAGTTATTAAGATGAGTTAAATCGTTTGGTTTTTTTCTGACTAGACTGGAAGAGATCAACCAGCTAAATTGAGTATTTCTCAATATTTTAGGAAAAAAAATTGCAAATTATTTGTGTTTGTTTGTTTATTTTTGAAAAATATAATTTCTGCGAGAGAAATACAGCTCCCCCTCCCAGTCTTAGTAGCAAAAATATCTTTCTTCACCTGATGAAATTATTGAATTATTAGATTATCATTTGATTTTTCAAGATTAAAATATATTGCATGCGTGATATAGACTGATTGCATCTTAAGGGATTCAGATTCTTTGATTTCCCAGAGGTTATCCATTACAAAAACACTTGAATTCAGTTTTGGGAGGGTATTTTTATTTTTATCTATTAGTATGCAAGAAATTCTGAGATTTAATGTAAATAGCATTTCTTTTTTAATAAATAGCAAGAAAATTTATCTTCGGGAATGAATGATTGAGCAATTACTTATCTTTTAGACTTTTTCCCTTGGTAGTAGTTGTAGTACGTTCTTTATGAAGAGTAGTATGAATAGTTTTTGAGACAGAAAGGGAAGAAAAAATATGCAATATTACATGACTTTCAATATCTTATTAACACCTCTACTTTGATCTGAAATTGAAAACTAAAAAAGATGCTAAAAAGCAGCTATTATGTGATTTTGTGTGATTTGAAAAAAGTTAAAATGAGTATCTAACAAAACAGGAGCTTTTTTATTTTTAATATAATGACCATGTCTCCTAGCTGGTTCACTTTTCTTCAAGGTATGATGCACTTCAAAAAAATAATCATAAATCCTGTTCTTTTCCCTTTCGATTAATCTAGCTTTATTTGACACTAAATCAGCTCTAAAATCAAAGATAATAGTAATTTTTCATATGACCTATCCTATTCTATTGAATATTCTACGTTAGCTCTTCAAATTGCTGGCCAAATTAAAGCTCCTTAATTCGTCACATCTTATTAAACGAAAAAGTATTTCAAAACCAAACATAAAAAACCAAGTTTCATTAATTGGATAGCATTTCCTTTCTCATTTTGATTATTAGATTTACTGCTTTGACTCAACTTAAGCATATCTATTCTACAAGTCTCCCTTTGTGCTTCTTCTATTTAACCTAGTAATGTATTGAAAGTAACTTGAAAGAGCTATTTTTGGGAATTAATAATTGTAAAAATAATAAAAACAGCCCAGTGAAAAGGCAGCACTTTTAGTAAATAAAGAGCGATATCAACCTTACTCTACTTGTATGTAACAACTTAGAAAAATAATCTAGATTGTTATTGAATAATCCTTTTTTTGACAGCTGTTGATGGCATATCTGATAGATCCAAACAAACTATAAATCTTAAGGAAGTTAACAATCCTTTATATCAATATTAGTTTTCTTGGTTTATGTGTGAAACACTCACGTAATTATCGAAAAATAATGCTTTTTTCAATGCATAAATTTTCCAGAAAAGTAAATAGTTTTGCAGTACAAAAGACAAGAGATTTTTCTATTTGAATAATTTGAGATTTATCCAGAGAAAAAAACGAAAGCATTTTCAGAATTAATTGTTAATAATGAAAGTTATTCACTCACGAAAACAAAAAGGAATAGTAACAAGATATTTATGTTCTTATTACAAATAATGCCTTAATTTATATTACTCTAAGAAGAATTCTAATTAATAACAATTACAGCTGGTTATCAATACATAAGAACTTTATTTACCATAAAATAGTCCAGAAAAATGAATTTAATGGATGCGACAATACACTTTGGATTCAGAAATAAAAATCAATAATATTTTTGTGTATTAATTTTAAACTTAAACTTTATTGATCTGCTTAATGAAATGTAGCATTACGTATATCGGTATATTGCTTGCTGCTGACAGTGTTTGAACTACATGAATGTCTTGGGATCGATTAACTAATTTAATTACCCCTTCTCAATAAGAAACTTTTCTTTAAATTGGACCTTTTTATTTAAAAATTACTCAGAAAAATTATTAACTGCTGATAATAATAAGGGTTTTAGAATCTGATATTGGGAATAGTATTTTATGATTTAGAGGGTGTTGAGAGATGCTTAGCAAGGGAATTCCATATTAATTTGCAAGATTCGATGAAGATTAATGGTTGGATAGCAGTTTGAAGAGATTTTAAAAGATATTTTTGAAGTAGCAAGAGATTTAAAAGAAATGGGAGTATGAAGGATATGAAAGGTTGAAAGAATTATTGATTACAAGATAATTTTATTTTTGAAAAAAAGAGATATTCTTATTGATATTATTTTTTATTTGAAATATTCGGCAGTTGGTTTGTGGTATTCTGAATAAATTATTGTTAAAATATGGGTTAGTGATAATAAAATGGAAGAGCAGTAACATGTTTGGTGAGGAAACAAGCTATGTTTTGAGGGAGATAAATATTTATTTTTTGGAAAAGGATTCATTCATTGATTTTAAATAGATCTACCAATGAATCCTTTAGATCTTTTGCTATTGAAAATGCAATATTGCAGAAATAATAAAGATTTGTAGTTCTCACATGAAAATTAATCTTATGTTTTGAATGGGAAAAAGCTATGAAATTATCAAAAATAATTAAAGATTGTTTTTAAGACTAAGAGAGCAATAATTAATTAATATTTTGCAAATTCTTCATGATTTATTTTGATGTTAATTGAAATTACAAGAAAAAGTCATTGGATAATAAAATAGCAGCCACAAAAAGCAATTATTTTATAATACTTGGGAACCTATTTCTCTAGCTATTATTATTATTATTATTATTATCTTTATTGGTCTTTAATCTCTTTCATTACTTCAAAACACAAACTCAACGCAATCCCCCCAAGCATTGTAGACAAATAATAAAACGAAAGTGAACAATTTTTTTTTGAAAATTAAGATTATTATTAGCAAATAGCGCTTGTAAATTAATAATAATTATCATTTTGTCTGTATTAATGAGACCCTCCGAACTTAAATAACAATAACCTGTACCTCGTAAATCAACCAAAGCTGAAGAGTCTGCGAATGTTCCAGCTATTTCTGAATAGCTTCCTCGTAATAAATCGAGCAATATTCTGAACAGTAGTACTGACAGCTTCTACAATAACATTTTCCCAAGACCTAAACGTGAATAGCCTGGAAAGGGATTATTAGCATTGCAGAATAGATAACCTCATGAAAAACATAAAAGTCTTCATTAGCAGGTATTGAATAGCACCTGCTAAAACGATAATATGATGGTTCTTAACTCGACAGGTTAGTTGATGTCATAAGTTTAGGCTTAGACTTTATAAAGAAGAAGTACAGCATCGAGCTATGAACCTAGCCATCAAGGGAAGAGTATGCAAGTATAGAATCCTTTCTAATAGGATTATTCGTTGATTTAAAGCAACAAATCAGGGTTTAAATAGAGTCTAGATCAACAAAGAAATAATGAATAATCTGATAGTGTGGACTAGTATTTGTGTGCTTCCCCTTAAGCTTCGAAGCAGCTATTGTCCAAAGAACAACAACAACAACAACAACAATCACAACAGCGCTAACCTTAGTAATAAGGGAAGAACGCTTTGAATTTAAAGAATTTAGTTTCTCAAGCAATACCTTCTCCATCTAGTTAGCAATAATATTTGCGTAAATCTGGAATTGGAAAACAACGCTAAAATCAATGTTACCCTTAAGTTCAATCTACAATAACTGCACCACAGTCATAGTCTATAGCGGATTGCAGCAGTTCTCATGTTGGTGTCAATCAGAGTCTCCCTTACAACTATCCTGATTTGCTAAAAAGGAATAACACCAATATCAGTATTATCTAATAAGATACCCAAGGAATGATGAACACCACTGTAGCTGATCCAACTTTAAATACGCTGGAACTGCAAACAGAGACGTAGCTGACTAACACGAGTAGTGTAGTACCACCTGAGTTAGGTTAACTGAGTCAACTTGATATCCTCTAAATCGAAAATAGTATCCTCACAAGGAATATTCTTTCGAATATCCATTAATAATAATAGAAATAATAGCATTTCTAATAGCCCCAGCAGCATTAGCCCTTCTTTGGTAGTACAACTAATTCAACGAATAATAGCTCAATGGTTTTTGACAAGAATGCACAAGTAACGGGTGTTTATAACAGTCTCCCAAGTAGTCCTCATAGTGGTGGTTATCATCATTCCATAGGGTAAGCTATCAACAGCATTAACAACAATAACAATAATAATTGTAGTGATGAAAAGTTTGTGGAGATTTAGAATTAATTGAAAGCGATCGAGAAGCAATTAAAATAGCAGAATAGAATTTAAGAGAAGTCCTAATAGCATGAAAGTAATAACAACAACAACAATAATAATATTTCTTAATTAGCAGCGCATTAGCAGCAATAGCAACAGCATTAAGTGTTAGTTTCTAATTTAAACAAGCGAGCATACTTGCTTGAATAAGCGATTCAACGAAAGAAAAAGCAACAACCGACTAGTGAGATTTCACCTGAAAAATAAGATTATTCCATCGATCAATCAGCGAGTTCTTAAGCATCCTTGGAGAGTTAGCTTAAGGAACTTCATTAATCAGTGCGAATATCACAATAAGAGAATTATAAGCTATCCACAGAGGCCGCGAAGTTTAAACTTGAGATTGCACGTTTGGAAGGCATAATAGCTTAAAAGGAGAGTTTCTAGTAAGAAAGGGATAAGTAAAATGAGATAATATATGCTTAACAAAAGATAATGCTGTCAAATTATGAAGCGATTAAGTTACAAAGTGAAGATATCCAAGCGAATAGGTAGAGTCTGTTGATGGACTTAGCGGGGAAAGAAAAGGAAAATTCGATGCTAAAACAAGAAATTTAGGAGAAATATGATAAGATAGCAATGATGAGTAAGGAAATGAAGAAGAAGCAGGAAGGAGATGATGAAAAGAAACCAAAAAAATAATAAAATGGAAGTAATATGAATAATTAAGATGATAATGGAGATGATAGCTAATTATCGCCATTAGTAAAGTAATTAAAGGATGAGATTCAGAGATTGAATTAGGATATTAAGCAGAAAGATGCAGAGATTAAGAGTAAAACTGCCGAAATCACATCGAAAGATGAGCTATTGCTGTAAGCAAATGAAACGACGGAGAAGCTACAATGTTAGATCAAAGAATTAGAATAAACGAAGAGCAGTGAAGGAATCGAATAGTAGAAAATGAAATAATAGATTTATATCTCCGAAGCGACAATATTATTGTTGAACTAAGAAATCGAAAGCTACAAGACAGAACTTGTGTAAGTTCAGTAATTATGCTCGATTTCGGAGGCTCCGAGTAAGTATATTATGAATGGTAATCCTTCTGGAGTAGGTAAGTAGAGGGTTGTTGCAGGGAAGATTGCAGAAACGGAGAAATAAGAGTAGATTGTGTAGTAGTAGTTGCCTTCGATACATGAACAATACTAGAAGTTGCAAGTGAACTATTAGGAACTCAAAGTGAAAGAAGTAAATAAAAAATAGTTATTTTCAAAGGAGATAGTTGATGTTCATCTAAAAATATATAAAAAAACAGGTTGAATACGAGAAATCGATCAATGATTTGAAGATGGTGTTCTAAGAAGAGAGCACAGTGAGAAAGACATTAGAGACGGAACTGACGTAGTTGAAATCAGCATTCTCGGTTTAAAAGAATTTCTCCACAAATGTTGGTAAAAAATGTTAAAAAGGAGAAAGAGGGAGAGAGGGGTGGTGGGGAGAGATAAGATAATGAATAGGTTTATGTGATGAGATTTTGTGATTATTCTTTTGAATAGGGAGTGCAAGTAAGGTCGTAGAGGATCTTATTTTGAAGCAGAAGAAGGAAAATGCAGTGAGTGTAAGTAATGGATAGGCTAGTAGTATCGATGAAGAGATCAGCTTGTATAAAGACATAATACAAGGGTTAACAACATAGCTCAACGAACTTGTAAGAATACTAGAAAACACAGATAGAAATAATATATGAATTATGTGAAGTAAATGGTATTGTTTGGTATTACTTTTAGCAAGCATAGAATGATTAAGAGAAGCAGCAATTGAAGGAAGAAATCAGGAGACTACGTGCTGAGAAGGAACAAAAAGCTAATGAGATTAATAAGCTCATAAAGGTAAGATAACATAACAATGGAGAGGAAGGATAGATAAAATAAATAAAAAATTTGTATTTGGTTTGTGTTTAAAATAATGATAAACGAACAGGAGATAACTCATTTAAAGAAGGAATTGGAGTTCTCTGAGATAAAGGAGACTCTAAACGATCGCGAAGAAGAAATGACTTAGCTACGCAATCGAAACGATGAACTAATCGCTAATTACTAAGCTGCGTAAGAAAAGCGAGCTAAAGATCGCTAGCAGCTTGAAAAGGATAATGAGGAATATATTAATATTCTCAAAAAGAATTACGACTGTTAAATCGATAAGCTCAAGAAGGAGCAGCGAGGAGATGATGAGAAGATCAGAATGAAAGAGAGAAAAGTAGAAGAAGAATTAGAAACTTGCAAGAGATTATACGCCAAGATTATTACAGAGGAAGTAGCATAAGTTGAGGTGATAGGAAAGATGTTAGATGCAGTGAATAAGAAAGATTAGAGAATGATAAGGGATAAGTAGGAATTAGTGGATATTGCGGGTGTTGTAGAGAGATATTAGAATAGTATTAGTGGATGTAGTAGCTTATCGATGATATTGAAGAATTCACTGAGATTTAATGATATCAAGAAAGAATTATTGAGGAGTCTCTTTGGGAAGATCGAAGAAGATGACGGAATAGAGGAGTTAGTGGAAGATTTAGATGCTAAGAATAAATTAGCCGAATCGATAATAAGTTTGAATGCTTAGTAGAATCAGAGGGTTCTGCAAGGAAAATATACACATGGAGGCGAAGAGTCGTAAGGAAATAATAATATGAAATTAATTGATTCGATAGTCGCAGAATTCACAGCAAACAATAACAATAATCTCTCTGATTCCATCGTCAAATTATCCAACAATGCTATCGATAACGCACATGGTTTATACCAACAAGATGGGAACATTCTCAACAAGACCAAGTTAGAAACTGTCTTAGAATCAGGTGAAAGTGGTCTCCGCCCGGATACTACGCCTTCTTAAGAAAACTCTCTGTAACAGTCATTGAAATGTTCATTTACGAGAAGTGCATCTCCAAGGGATGAGAAGAACGCAGCAGATCTGTAAAGGCAATTAGATGAGGTGAATAGTAAGTTAGTAAAAGTGTAGAGGGAGTTAATGGAGAGATAAACAGAGCAGGAAGGATTGTTAATGATGGCAACTGCTGAAGCTGCAAGGAAGAAAGTGCTAGAGGATAAGATTAAGATGATTTCAGAAGAATTAGACAAAAGTGAAAGAGGGCGAAAAGATCTTGTAGATATCAACAAGAAGCTGCAGTAAAAGATAGCGTAGAATGAGAGTGTCAAGGAGTTCTTTGAAGAGTAACTGAAGGAGTAGAAAATGGTGATAGAGTAGTTGGAAAAAGAAACTAAATTGAAGGTCAGTTAATTCAAGATGTGTAGCAGTAGCAATAATTTGGCTGGCAGTGTTGGTGGTGGTAATACTGGGCTTTAAATGGACAACTCTTTGAAAAATAGTCTGATTTCATCTGTAAGGATTAGAGAGTTTAGATTGAAGGGGATGGTTTTGTTGATTATTGTGTTGTTGTTTTTTTTTTTAGAGTATGGGTGGAGATAGTGTGATAGATGTTGATAAGTTGCTATTGGAATTGCAGGATAGAATCAATGAAAATGGTGAATTGCAATAGGTTAAGGAATAGTTAGAGTAGAAACTAGACGAGGAGTAAAAGGAATTAGTTGGGTTTAAAGAGCAAATCGATGATTTATAAATGGAAATTGAAGTGCTTACAAATCAATTAGCCACGAAAAATGAAGAAAACAAAGAGTTGAAATAAAAAATTCAATAGCTGGAATAGATGAGAACTGCATACAGACGAAATGAGGTTTAAGGGAATAATCTGTTGAAGATTGATAATATTCTCAGTGATCAGAGTCATATTATATCGAATTTACCGATTTAAGAGAGTATCGAAAGACATGTGGATCTTTAGATTAGTGAGAGTTTCTTGAATCGAGAAAATGTGCAGTTTCATGATGAGAAAGACAGTAAAATACCTGGAGGAATGAAGAGTTCACCGGAAGATCGATCAGAGGATTCAAAGCTGAGTGATTCTTAAGACAAGAAGGAAAAAGATGTACTTTATGATCTGAAGCATTTGGTGAAGAATTTCAAAGAATGAAAAGTAATGGAGGATAGGATTGGTTGAATTGTTTGTTTTTTTTAGTTTAGAAATGAATAAGAATTATGAAATTATTGAAATAATATAAATGCCCTCTCAGAAAGGTTAATGAATAACTACTTGATTAATACTAACAGATAAACAAATAGACTATCTTTTTGTTTGTTTGTTTAAGAGAGGAAAGAGGGGATTCACATATTAATTTAAGACAAGGGATGCCTAAACCAGATCGCCCTTCTTGTTTTGATTGGGTGCATCAAATATTTTAAAAACAAATTCAAAACAAAATTAAAGTACTCAAGATCGCTTGCAAGCTTTGATTAAACTTCAAACGAAAAAAAACAAACAAACACCCAATGATAGTATGAATTCTCCTCGAAGTTGAGAAATCCCCTAGAAACGAAAGCTCCTCTTGTTGACGGCACACCCTCAGTAAGACAAATGATATGCAACGAGATAATCTTGCATTTTCAAATGAATTGCTGAGAAGGATGCTGTTGACTAGCAGTCTTAATTCATTTCTTATAAATATGCAGAATCGATGAGTCTATTCCATTCGAACATCGTTGTCTCATAGAAACACTACCTCCTTGCCACTCTACGTTTTTAACAACCCTCACAAACTGAATATTCTGAATATTCAAGTTAGTTTTTTAAATTATTATGATTATAATAATATCCTCAACTTCAGAGAACTTAACATTATCATTGCTCCAACCTCTTACATATGATATGAATGCATATGATTGCATTTCCAGTCTAAGAAAGAAGATAACAAGATTATTAAATCTTGAAATTCATATGTATTTAATAAATCCTGAATTGTTTGGCTGTTTTATCGTCTGTGCGTCGTTGATGTTTTTTAAAAATGGATAGATAAAATCCGTATTTTTTGTGCTCTCATATTTTTGGAGCTTCACTGAAAACAATAACACACAAATTCAAAGAAAAAGAGAGAAAAAAAACAAAAAAATAAACAACAAATCAATACACACTCCAACCGACAAAAGTAGGAGTCTACTCAAGGAGGGGAAGTATAGTATGTTAAAATGCGCCACTCATTGCAGCGTTTGGCAGTGAGCTTTGATTTAAGTATTCTCTGGGGAGAGGAGGCCAAGATTGTTAATTAGAAAAAGATAGTTTTCTCTTTTGTTTTGAAAAACCAATTTTTTTTGAAAAGAATTTAACGAGTGCTTTAATATTGAATTTTTAATATATAATCTGTTGCATCTATTTGCTTTATTTCCATCAAATGTGCTTTGCTTCTTCATCATAAACAAATCATCTATTCAGAGATTTAAATAGCAGATTGTCACGATGATTTATTTTTACGTAAAATAATTTATTTTTAAATTATTTCTTTTTTTTCTAAATGAAAAACAATCCTTTTGGTATTGTTATTTCTGAAGATCCAAATGGAGATATTAAATCAGAATACTGTTGACAGATATTGTAAATATATGATTGATAAATCTGTTAGTTTTTGAATTGCAAACCATTCATTCCCTCAGATCATTTCCAAACAATCCCAACGAATGATGGAGTTCCCTCTGATAACGGTCTTTCCAAGAGGGTTGAGTTTATCTTTGCCGATGACTTCTTGCGCTTGATCGATGACAATGTTCATGTAGTTATCATGTCCCTTGACGATGCCTTAAACTCGTCTGTTTCCGTTGAGATAGACGAGCACTTTTTTTCCGTTATACTTTTGCAAGTCAGGACCATATCCTTGCTTGTGGAGAGTTGTTTATTGTTGAACTTGCTTGCCCATTTAGTGAATCAAAAATGAGATAGAGTAGTGAGTTTTAGAATGATTCTTTGTTAAAACGGGAGAATAATCACAAATTGAGTTGACTCAGGGGAATTAATTTCATCTGATTTTATTGATTTACAAGAGAAAGATAAGGAAAAAAAGTATTTTTTTATGACAGAATTATTGATTTGAGTGAAGTTCAAGATTGGTTAGGTTTATTGGAGATCGAAACTCAAACTTAATGAGCTTTTTTAGATAAAGTGAAGCAATTGTTAGAAATGAAAAACAAGCTAATAGGCTCTGAATTTAAATCTTAAGTAATTAATGTAATAATGATTTTAAATGCTGCCTGAAGACATAAGCTTAATTATTAAGTGTGTTTTGTTTAAATAAAGACTGAAACTACTAAGTACCTGATAAATCAAAATGCAATAAGCAAGTAGAAATACAATAAGAGTGGGGCTTAGAAAAGACAAAGGATCTTTACAATATTATTTGTCGCAATATTCTTAAAATAAACTGAATTTATGTTGGAGAGAATTAGTAGCTCTTCTGTGTTTGGTGCGTTTTCAATTTTTTTAATGTGGGGAGACACAGAAAAACAGAGAGAATTTGTTATTATTTTTATCAAAATTT
>Ga0302271_10003805_pt1 | contig 12444 bp, 9 predicted proteins | sample III_Bog_N1_1_FD_198767 | JGI IMG/M metagenome (GOLD analysis project Ga0302271, IMG submission 198767) | Peat permafrost microbial communities from Stordalen Mire near Abisko, Sweden - III_Bog_N1_1 | ecosystem: Environmental > Terrestrial > Soil > Wetlands > Peat | place: Sweden: Abisko... | reverse complement strand
ATCAAGAGTTCAATGATCTCTATATTCTTTTTTTTCTTAAAATCCACTTATTTTCATCGAAATATGCATTAAAACTCTATAATACATACACCCTCCAACAAGACCAAATGCGTTTTTGAAAATTACCAGACCTCCCCATAAATAATAATAAGATTATAAATGCTTTTCTAGTGTATTTAATAACTTTTTCAGATTAAAACTCATAAAAAACGCCTCTAAAACAGATAGGAATTACTCAAAGCTAGCTCTCCAGTGCTTGTTTTTTGGGGGGAGTTGAAAATTAAATCATTGAAAGACAAGAAAATAATAGAAGGTTAGCAGTATTTTTTTATTGTTTCCAGTCTGGACGAAGAAAAACCACAAATGACTACTATATAAATCAGCTCCACTGAGGAGAGCTAGCTGAATGGGTTAGCTACATCAGGAGCTACATTGGAACTTGTACCAAAGAAAGACATCGAGTAAATACATATGAGATTTTTGTTAATTTTATTATAAAATTGAGATATCATACTTGACAGCAGTAGCAGTTTCAAATGATACTTGTTTGAACTGCAAAGATATGCCCTTAAGTTGTTAGTTTGCTTAAATTTGTGTGAAACTAACCAGAAAATGAAAATGAGTGCAACTTTAATTTCCCCGTTTTGTTGAAAGATGCATGTTGATTATGTTTCAGGCAGCAAGAAGTCTGCTGGATTCTCTTATAGAAACAGATTGTCTCTTATGTATTTCTCATTTTGAATATTGTGTTTGCTAGTGAGATATTTGAGATCTATCAAGATCGGAAGGTGACTGATTTCAAGGAATACAAGACTCTCGAGGGATTGCTTGAGAAACTGGGTGTCAACAAGGCTGTAACGAATTTATTCATCTTTATCAATGCAAAACAACTGAACTTATTATTAATCAATTTTTGATTTAAATTACTGATGTTATTAATTCTCACGCCTGTTTGATTTATTCACAGACTGGTTTAGACATGCATAATGAGAGAGATCTTCAGAAAAGAAGATCCATGTAAGATAAATAAATTCAGGGAATTTTATTAATCTGATTTGTTTTCTCTAGGTATTCTGTCATTGAGGATGTTGTCAAGACACAACCATCGATATTTGAGTTTGTAAAAAAAAAAATCAAAACAAATTTAGATTCATTTCTTTAATAGATCAATATGTGATCTGTGATTATTTATGATATTTAGATTATGAACGCACTGGAGGATCTAATGTTGAGACTATTAGTGGTAGTTGCATTTATCTCCATCACTCTTGGCGTTATCGAAAACGGATGGGAAAAGGTTAGGAAATTTTTATTTTTCCAAAAATAATCAATAATTTATATGCCATTTATTGACACCATCAATTTAACTCAGGGCTGGATTGAAGGTGCTTCAATTTTGTTATCAGTGGTGATCGTCGTGTCGATCTAATCTTTCACTGACTACAAGAAGCAGAAGTAATTCGCTGTGCTCCATAAGATCCAGTAAGTTTCTGAGCATGAAACGAAGAGAAATGGACATATTCACATTATCAACGTGAAAGAATGGGTTGTGGGTGATATTATCTAATTAACCCCTGGTTGCATCCCAAAAGCTGATGGAATCTTGCTAACTTGCGATATCCCTGTTTAAACTGATGAATCATCACTCTCCGGTGAAAATGAAGCACAACATAAGGAAATCGGTTGTTGCATCTTCGAAGGATGTCCCGTTGTGGATGGATATGGTGAAATGCTTGTTTTGAGGCTAGGGAAAGATTCCTGCTAAGGAAAAATCAAGCAACATATGCTAGACAACTCCGATGATGAAACACCTTTGCAACAGAAGCTAGAAGTGATGGCTAATTAGATTGGGGTATTCGCTTTGTACTCAGCTCTTCTGACATTCTCTACACTCATTAGTTATCAAATTTACAGCACTTATACCAGCGATGTAAGAATATTCTTATTTACTAAGATAATTTGTACTAAAATTGGATTATTTTTAGGAATGTTTCTATTGCGTGGGTTTCTGGTAACACGTAGTACGTCATCTAATGGTTGGTTTCGGTATCATTATCATGGCTATCCCTGAAGGTCTACCTCTTTCTGTGACGATTGCGCTTGCATACTCTGTACATCAGATGTACATCGAGAAGAATCTTGTCAAAAAACTAAAATGTAAAAAGATAAATATAACCGTTTTTCAAACAAAAAAACAAACAGAACCTTCCATTTAATTTTGACCAAACTCTCAGCTATTCGAGGCTGCCATCTAATTATTGTTCTGACTTGTGATTTTTTCTGCTTGAAGCATGTGAAACCATGGGTGGAGTGAGTGATATCTGCACTGATAAAACTGGTACTTTGACATATGGCAACATGGAGTTGAAGAAGGTATTCATGAATGCTAATACTCTCCCTATCGATTCGATTTAGAACAATACCTCCACAACCAAGGAGTTACTACTAAGAATGTAAATAATAAAAAGAGAAAATACCTCCAAGAACTCCTTAAAAATATATTGAATTCTCTTTGTAAACAAATTTTAACTTTTGGCTTTTTTTGTTCTATTTAGCATTTAGAACACCTCCAAAGCGATTGTCGACATGGACGAACAAGGATTGATCGTTAAAAAGGGCAACATCACTGAGATTGCGCTGATCAAATGGGTTATGCAGCAGTAGTAATCCAGATAATTCTACAATCTGCAGAAAATCAGGGAATTCCCATTTACTTCTAAAAACCGATGCAGTGGCACAATTGTCAATCACAACGGATAAACTTATCTCTATCTCAAAGGACAACCTGATTCCGTCCTACCTAATTGTTCGTCTATGCTCTTCAACGATGAACAAATCGAGTTTAACTAAGAAAACAAGTAGCGTGTAGATAAATCTATCGAAGAATATACTAACTAAGCCTACAGATGTCTAGTCTTTGCAGTGAAGAAACTCGATGGATTCGTAAACCCCAGCAAGAACAGAAACAACGAAGCTGTGTTATCTGAGTTGCTAACCTCCAAAGGGTTCACATTCGTAGGAATGTGTTACCTACAAGATGAAGTCAGAGCCGAAGTACCAAAAGCTGTGAAATAACTGAAAAATGCTGGTGTAACAACACGAATGATCACAGGGGATAGCCAAGGCACAGCTAGAGCAGTAGCTATTGAATGTGGAATCATCTCAGAGGGCGATGATTCTGCGATAACAACTGGGTATTAAATCGCGTAGATGACTGAGAAACAGCTAAATGAAAGCGTAGATGCGTTCAAAGTTGTTGCGAAGTGCAGTCCGGAGTAGAAATTAAAGTTCGTGAAGGCTCTCAAATCACAAGGGAAAGTTGTTGCAGTGACTGGAGATGGCACAAATGATGCACCGTGCTTCTAAGTGTCCGATGTGAGTTTCACAATGGGCAAGAACGGCACGGAGATCATCAAAGAAGCTGGTGATATTATTCTCCTCGATGATAACTATGCTTCCATCGTGACTTCATGGTAATAACACCAAAATTAAAGCAAAGTTACATTGATTTTGATTCTCTTTTTGTATCATAAAACAACCTAGCTCCTGGGGCCGAAACATCCTTGAAGGTATCCGAAAGTTCTTAGTTTTCCAGCTGACAGTAAATGTCGTTGGTGTGCTGGTGAGTCTCATTGGATCGATTACCTTGCATGAATCTCCATTGTCGTCTTCGCAGATGCTCTGGGTGAATCTAATTATGGATACATTCGCTAGTTTAGCATTAGCTACTGATCACCCGAAGGAAGAACTGTTGAATAGACAACCATACGGAAGAAACGATGATCTCATCACAGGATACATGAAACGATCGATTGTGTTCTAGTGCATTTATTAACTCATTGTCATGCTTGGAGTGCTGTTCTTCATTGACGAGTACTTCGGTATCCCAACGTTTAAGCATCTTGCAGCGGATGAATACAGCAGTGAAGCAGCTACGCATATGACAATGATATTTTAGACTTTCGTTTTGTTGCAAATATTCAATGAGTTCAACTGCAGAGATCTCAGAAGAGACATCCTCAATCCGTTTAATTAACTCTTCAGGAATGCATATTTCACGGGAGTTATGCTAGTGACAATTGCGATACAGTATTCATTGGTTTAGTTTGGTGGGTAGTCATTCAAATGCGCACCATTAACGATTGAATAGCATCTGTTCTGTATTGTACTGGGTGCTGGAGGGATTGTAGTTGGATTCTTAATGAAAATCATCCCAGAATCATTCTACGATAAGTTCTCGTTCTTTAGAGATCCAACACAAGCTAACATGGAATCAGAAGCAGGAAAGGAGGAGATCAGTGGAAGCAGCAACATCAGCAGCAACAAGCCAAGAAGTATTCAAAAAAAAAGAGATAATTTTGTTTGGGGATGTTTAGCTAATTCTATTTGTTTTTTCATGCAGAACTTTCCTCTGGCGAAGAAGAGCGTCTTGTTGACCCTGAAAAACAAACGAATTTCGACTCATAAGCCTTATGAAAATATAAGTTCAACTTATGGAAGAATTCTAAAAGGACTGACTACCGACTAACATTTTATATACCAAAGCAACTAACTATTGCAGTTTGTTGTGATAAAAACACTTTTTGAACGCTTAGATGCACACAAGCAAGGTTATTGAGGGGATTTATTTGAAAAAGAAAGGGGGGGTGGGGGAGCAAAAATAATAGGGATTTACTACTTTTTCACTAATGGAAAGTTTGATTAAATTGAGAAAAATATGTTTTTGAAGCGGAATAAAAGGCTTGTTTCATCGATGAATGTAATCTAGATGTTATTGTTTATTCTATGGAAGGAAAAGGGGGATGAGTGTATTTTGGAAAGAAACTGCGATTGCTATTATCATAGGATGCCCAATAATATTTGTGTGGTTTCCACAGAAAAATTAAACTGAAACCTACGAAAAGAAGAACAAATAGGGTTTCTAAGTGAAAAAATCATAAATAAAATGTCTTTCAAAAGTAGTATAACGACATTGGCAGGAGGAGGGGAGGAATATGTATTAAGAGAATCCTCTCGGTTGATCAGCCAAGGTAGTTTGCGCAAGGTTTTGATTCTGCTGGATAAAGTGCTTGATAAAGCTAAACGAGACAAGACACTGACGGAAACGCTAACTTTGCGGCTAGCTAGACGGTATATGTCTGCAGGGATGGGTGTGCTTAGAGAATATGAAGCTCGTAATGAGATATAAACGAAATAGAAAGCACTTTTGATCTTCGATAGGCTATATGAAATGCTAATTCTTTGGTATCAGGGGATTGTAAATATCCTGCAGCATTAGAATAGAAGCAATGAGGGGAGGAATAGCATCGAAAATAATGAGAATTCGAACTGGCAATAAGAATAGCAGCATGTAGAAGAGAGCTAAGAAGAAGAAAGAGATGATTAAAGTAATGCAGATGACTCAGAATTATGTCAAAGACAAACAGCTTCGTAATATCAGTAATAGCAAGTAGGATAATAAGAATAACAATAAGAACAAGGTAATTCCAATGAAGACGATGGAAATTTCAAAGAATTCAACATAACAATGAGTTAAAACGTTGGATTAAGCATAAACAACAATTTACCTGCTTAAAGTGAGAAACCTTACCCTGAAACCTCTGAAGGTCGAGCTAGCATCAGTAAAACAATATCCAGCAGCAATAAAACTTCCAGCAAACGTTGGAGTACATCTCAAACAAACAAGAACCTAGGGATAGGTAGAAATAATAAACCAAACATGGCACGATAAGATCTGATTCAACAAAGCGATCCTACTGCTCTAAAGCGTGGAAGTAACAGCAGTAACAGGGTGTCATAATTTTTTGCTTTCTTGACCGAAGTCGATCCTTTTGTGAAACGATTCCATCAGCCAATGGGGTAAATCCCGAGATTGTCCATTGAGCTGCTGATGACGGAGCTCATCAACCCGAAGAAACTGCATAATGTGACGAAGAGCTTGAATTTACCTGATAACATCGAAGCGTTTTGGGTGAGTCTCGTGGAGTTTTTGAATATTACTGCAGGTTTTCATAAAAAGTAAGGGAAAATAAAAAAAGAGAAAGGGTGAATATTTTGATAACTTCTTGCATTTAGACTTCTCGATGAACCCATGGAGTGTATATTCTTGAGCAAGGCAGAGGCAATCATCACAATGAAGGTCTTCTAACACTCCAGGGTACACAAGAGATATTCATGATGTCTTGTAGGTCTGAAGTATTTCAATCATTTTTGTTTATGGTTTCACTTAGAATATAGGGATGCTAAATGTGAGCTGGAAGACATACATGGCGAAGGCTGTTTACTTCATGGAGAACAAAATGTACCAAGTTTTCATGACAATTCTTAATTTGTTTATTTCTCTCTTTTCGCTGTAGCTTCAAGGAAGCTCAGGAATGCTATGAGAAATGTTTAGATTACAAGCAGGAGCAGTTGGGTTATCTTATGAAAGCTAAAACAGATTTATCACCTTCAGCTCCTCGATATGTCCTCAATAAAATGACGAGAAAGATTGAAAGAGTTGTCTGTGACATCGCTGTGATACTCATGTCCTTAGGTCTTGCGTGGGAACTCCAAGAGAAAATCGAAAAAGCAATGGAATGCTAGAGACTTGCTAATTGGCTGGGGAATACATTTTTAAAGTCCGGAGCTTATTCAGAGGTTTACAATGAGTGTATCCGTTAATCCCGTATATTCTCAGCGACATTCGATGAGCTGATTTAAATGAACTCAGAAATCAAGCGAGTTATGAGTTTAGCATTAGGAAGGGTTTAATGCCAGTAGAGATAATTCGACGATGATTTGCAAGGAGAGAATGACAAAGATAGAGATAATATGAGTTTCAATGGGTTTTAGGAGTCAATTGATAGCTATTTATATGTAAAATCGAAGGCAAGGGAACTCAATTAGACATTGATATTGTTCAATAGAAAAAGTGAAAAAGATCTCGAGAAATGGCATAAAGAATAGAAAATACTTGATCGAGAAGAAGATCAGCTCCCTTTATTAAGCTAAAGTGATCTCCCAGGAATTATTATCAGCAGTAGTAATCTAGAAGGGAAGCAGAAATAGCAGTAGAATGTGAAATTTTCCATTTAAACAATCAACAACATTTCTGTGAAAAAGCAAGAAGATGCTAAGATAAACTTAACCCCGACTTCTAATCCTTATGGGTTGCAGAATTTCGCAGCGATAACTAGCAATACCAAAAGAGATTTGAACAAAACAAACTCTACGCAAGCAGAAGTAGTTGGGGAACTTACAGGAGAAGATTTACATGATCAAAGCTAAAATAATGGTTCGATGTTGAAGGATAGGAATTTGAATGATCTTTCAGGCAGAAAACAATCAGAATTTGGCATTGACAACAACAACAACAATCCAGAAAAAAGAATTCTTAAGAAAGTCCCTTATGAGTTAGTAGTCAAGCCTCCAGAGCAATCTCCATCAACAGCAAGATCGATAGGTGGGATTAGAAGTTCCAATAACTGGTAATTGCAATAGAATTCTCAGCTGCACATTGATTCTAGTTACTTGAGTTTAAAGATGCAGAGATCCGAACACAGCACACCTAGTTCACCTGCAAATAATCGAAAAAGTTTCTTTTCAAACAATATGCCAGCAACTACAACTACAATTGCTGCGAATTAGCAAATGTAAAAGACTAATCCTTTGAAACTCACTCGAACTGCTTCGAAATCTTCCCATTCAGTAAAAAAAAGTGAATCTCCGAATAGGATTAGTTTTCTTTAGCTGATTAGATCAATCTCACCTGGTTCCCCAAGGTCTAGTACTGCAGAAAAAAGTACAGACAGCAATAGTAAATGGCAGAAGATTAGAAATATCCAGCAGCAGCAGCAGAAGGAAATGAGTAAGACTAAGAAAGCAGAGAATCAATAAGACCTAGCAAAATAGCAGGTAAAACTTGTTTTAAACAAGCGAGTCCAAATATATAATTGTCCTTTTCTCCTTTTTTTTATAGCCTCGTCTGTTGAGTAGCCGAAAGTACTTTGAGCCTGTTGATCTTCACCATGAAACCGATGCAACATTCCTGAATAATTCCTCAAAAGAACTCTAAATCGATAAGATATTCGGTGTTCAGAAACACAGGAAACAATTTCAAGTATTAGATCATGACGTGGAGAGTTTTGCAGATGATCTGATTGCCAGGGAGATCCTATCATCCAGCAATTCCCTACCGTATTAGTAAATATTGAGTATCACGAAACAGAACTTGCTTGAAGATGCAGCTGACAAAAAGGAATTCGCATTCTGCAACAAAGTTCTTAAAATCAAAGTTAGCATACACATATTCGGTTGAATTCCACTAACTTGGGTTGATTTCCTGTTCTTTTTTATCTGTAAAACTATCAATTGTAGAAAAACTGCACCTCACCGACAGAAAATCAATTAGAATCATAAGAATAGTACTACAATAAGCTCTCTTCAAAGGCACTCAAGAACGAATCACTAATCGAATGCAACTTGAAGCACAAAGTACACACAGAAGCTGATGCGATCTATCATACTTTGCAATCGAAAGAATAAGTCAACGAAAAGAAAAAACAAACCGAAGAAGAAAAACGACTTTTGAGCTTAAATCAGCACATGTAAGCCATCAATGACTACTCCAAACCAAAGGAATCGAGTGTGCATAAGTTCAAGAAGATCATGCTGGTGCACTCAAAAAAACTGGGATTCACAACAGAAGTCAAGAAGAATCTCAAAAAGCAGACAACAAATTTAAAAGATCAGATAAGTAGTAGGGAGACAATCAACTCGCCAAGGAAATAGAAGTAGCACCATAATGGTTGAGAGAAGGGAGATAAAATATTATTGTTGTTGTATTTTGAAATATTGCAAGTGGTGTGGAGAGCAGGAAGCATTTGCGATTTCAAGAGGAAGAGGAGGAAATCGATGAGAATACGAAAATGAAATAAGTTTAGAAGTTAAACAGGCAGACGATCAAAATGCAATTGACTGATTTGGACTAGAAACTGAATGAGAGCAGCAGAGAGTAATATGGTCATAGGAATTATAAAGATGAGGATTACAATAACAGTTGTACAATAAATGGGTAAATGAATCTCCTCAATCAGAATAGCAATCACTGTGATCAGTAACAACAAAAATAAAACTAAAAAACAAGCTAGCAAAATACTTAACTGATTATTTCTGTTTTTTTTGGTTGTTATTAGATTGACGATACCTGAGAAGATTGCTCTGAACTACTCCGCGTTAGGTAACTCAGCGAAAAGTTATATTGGCAGGAACTTTTCTTCCCAGCGAATCCATACGTTTATCGATATTGTGAATGCGAAAATAAGGGAAAATACAGCTGCAAAATCATCAGAACATCTCATTAACAGATAGCAATAATAAATGTAATAATACTATCAATAATCTGACTTTTCCCCTAGAAAGAATAGATCCATCACTTCAATCCAGTTAATTTGAGAGAGATTGCGTCTGTCTGTCTGCCTGCTTGATTGGTTCTTAGTTGCAAACAACAAAATCAACCCTAAAAATGAAAAGGAATAATTTTTAGGTTATTTTTCGAAAATTAATCACCATATTTTTTTACAACAAAAAGTGAATATCTTAGAAAGCAAAAAAGCCTCATAAAATAGAGGTTAATGATCCATATTCTTTCTTCATAAGTAAAGGCATAATTAATAAGCTATTTGCTTTTTCATTTCCTTTTTGTTATCATACACACTACCTTTATCTCTCTCATTAACTTTCTTTAACTACATTTGCCATCCCTGTGATTGTATTTGTTCTCAACGTCTTCAAGATAATTGGATTCTTATTATTTTCATCCACACGCGCCGATTGCAGTGATGAATTCGAGTCGATCGAGTCCTTCGCTGGCTTCAGAATATTTGCTTTCGCTGAAGATATACTCGCAAGATAATTTCGTTATCTCGTATTCGAAAGTATTTTGTTTTTGAGAATATTTCCAAATTTCTTAGCCTAAAACACCGCAAAGAAGTCATTGTGGCCTTCTGGTTTACTTGGTTTAGTTATTTCCTATTCTTATTCAGGAGGTTAAGTATCCTCAACTACCCCTTTAAACATTAAATCCCCTCCAGTAGCTTTCATCAATGCTGTCATCGAAAGTGTACTATTATCCGTTCTGCCAAGAACACCTCCCCCAGCAGCTCTAAGATTCACAGCCCTCCTCTGCGGTGACTAATCAATCTCATTAAACTTCTACTCCTGCATCACCTGCAAATGCTAATTAAACTTATTCATTTATTGTTTCTACACCGTCTGCGTAATCTACTCTTTGTGCTACTAAAAATCCTTATGTTTCCTTTTTAGCTCATCAACTTCATCTTCAAGCCGAATAAACGTAAAGAAATCAGTTGTTTTGATGCTCACAACCATCTTCTCATTCTCGATATGCTCCATTAACTCACAGTTTGCTTCTAATGTCTAATTCTAAGAAAGTCCTTTTAGAAACACACACTCATCGTTGTCATCCATGTAGCTGCTGTTCGATTGTTGTTATGACTGGCAATGCTGCTGCTATGGAGGATAGAACTGCACTTACGATGGCATTTAACTTGAATTACCTTGCGATTGCAAGCTGTAATATTGCTATTGTAGCTATTTGTTCGTTAAATTATTCAAGTTGAGGTTACTTATGTTGACATTCTTCATCTCATGGTTGCTGAGGGATGTACCTTGGTTTAATAAAGTTGGCTATGGGTTGTATCCCATTGTAGTTGTTTAAGATAAAGGTAGTTATTGCAATGGGATACTAGCTGAACCACTAGCAGTGGTGGCAAGCGCAGCTTATGCTTGAGATGTAAAATTAGATTTATCACTTGTTCCTCCTGCTGCAATTCCTGCGATTCCTTGCTGCTATTTCTTCTTCATTCCAAAGCTTATCACTTCTTTTTAGAATGCCCCTAGAGAAGAAGCCACTTATTATGATGACTTCTCTTATCCGCTGCCAAATAGCAACTATGCGTTTAATTTCGCTTTTGTTTGTTCTGCACCTAAGGTTACCTAAGCATCGAGATATCCTTTCTGAAGTTTAGTGTTATTATTATTATTAACAGTTGTAGAATTAGTAGGATTATTATTATTCTTATTGTCTCCATCAATCGCGATTATTGGAGAAGCAAGGTTATCATTTTCTTCTTCATCGCCAATTGTATTATCTTCTTTGTTGTTATTTTACCTTTAGCCCTTATGAACCTTACTATTGTCCTTTTTACTACTACTGTTATTACTCCCTTTCCCATTCATTGGAGTATTATTACTACCCGCCACCTGATAGTCCATGGAATCCTCTGAATCAGTATCAATATTCAACTTGTATTTAGTGACTTTCAATCTATGTCCAAGGACAGAGTTCTCTAAATTGCTTTAGGCTTTATCCTTTAAATCATCAATCTTCCCTTTGATCTTCCGTAGCTTATTCATTTCATCTTGCTTTAAACTTTTAGTAGGATATTAGTTATGCTACTGCTGTATTACACCATGAATCGATAGGAATCGATTAGATGCACCGGATATGCTCATACGAGGCTCTTTCATTATTGCTAAAGAAGATGCAGAAACTAAACAAAAGGGAAGAAAATAGTAAATAACAGCAGAAGGAGAGGGGGACTGTGAAAAGACTTGATATGTATATGTAGTTGTCTTTTGTTAAGGGGATGTTTGTTTTTTGATAATACTTGAAACGTGTTTATATTTTTGCTGGTTTTTTTGTAATATCAATATTTTTTTCAGTACTCCTAATAATAGAATCCCAAGACATCAAAAGGCAAAGGAATTCAGTCAATAATGTAAATAAATGCTAAGACTTTTCAATCTTTAATAATTGGGAACAGTTTTCTCATTTGTTATTCAGCAAAAAAAACAAACAAAAAAAGAAATCTTAAAAATTCTCAAACTCTAAGAAAAACAACAACAAGCGAATACGTTTTATAAGTTCATTCCTATTACTTCTACATTCTATCCATTTCATACTCATCTTAGAGATATTAATTATTCTAAACCACATTCTTTATCAACAAACTGAAATATCTTGAAAAAAATAAAATAAAGATTTTCCTTTTAAAGTTAAACTTCTGTATTAATTATACTAATAAGCTCTTAATTTCTATCTTAATGGTTTACTTTCAATCTTCAGGAGTTCTTTATCTCTCACTCACCCACTTGCCTTAGAGATTCTATTTAACTCTAAATTTATCATAAATAAGCCCTATTAAATATTAAGTAGCAACTGAATGAAACGAGATGAGGGAATTTTCTATCTAGTTGAGATTCTAAAAGTTATTATTATTTCTTGTTTGAGGATTTTTAATGTACAATAATAAGTAAGAAATATTTGAAACTCAACAATAATGAAAACCAATTCTTTTGTAATAAATTTTAATCAGGAAAATATTATCTCAAACCCCCTTAGTTTTCTTTCTTCTTTACAAACATCACTCCTATAAATAA
>Ga0302271_10003804_pt1 | contig 12444 bp, 5 predicted proteins | sample III_Bog_N1_1_FD_198767 | JGI IMG/M metagenome (GOLD analysis project Ga0302271, IMG submission 198767) | Peat permafrost microbial communities from Stordalen Mire near Abisko, Sweden - III_Bog_N1_1 | ecosystem: Environmental > Terrestrial > Soil > Wetlands > Peat | place: Sweden: Abisko... | reverse complement strand
TCGTCAAGGTCTTTGAGCACTTCCAAGATGACAAATATCACTATTTGATATCTGAATATTGCACTGGTGGAGAGTTATTCGAACGAATCAAGGATGTCAGTCCGTTTACTGAGAAAGTAGCTGCTCACTACATGAAACAAATTCTCTCAGCGATATCTTATTGCCACGTGAACAACATTGTTCACAGAGATCTCAAGCCTGAAAACATTCTTTTCGACTCCAAGCTCACAAACAGCAATCTCAAAGTGATTGATTTCGGTGCTTCAACGAAATTTGATCATAATGAAAAGATGACGAAACGCATTGGAACTCCTTTTTATGTAGCCCCTGAAATTCTTCTGAAGAAACCATACGACGAAAAATGTGACGTGTGGTCACTTGGAGTCATTATGTATATTCTGCTTTGTGGGTAAGATTCTGAAATGTGTGAGTTGTCGTATTAAATTTTAATTTCACACTTAATTTGATGGTACAAAAAATTAGATATCCACCATTTTATGGCAAAACAGACTAAGAGATCTACGATAAAGTAAAGAGAGGCAAATACGAATACTACCGTAAAATTACACGCTTCTCTATTTTTTTTGGTTTTCAAGATAAAAATACTATTTTATGTTTGTTTTTTTACCCTTAATTATTTTTTGTAGAAATTGGCCTTTTTTTGTATTTTTTTTTTTTTATTTGTTTATTTTTTTCTTCTCAACAACAGCTGAAGACTGGTCAGTGATTTCAGATGAAGCCAAAGATCTAATTGACAAAATGCTTAAATTTGATCCCAAAGACAGAATTTCAGCTACTGAAGCATATGCTCATCCTTGGATTATTAGCAATGTTCATGTGGAGCCATTAGATGATAAAATGATGAGAAAACTCTCATAATTTGCAGCTAAGAACAAATTAAGAATCGCCATTCTAAATCTAATCGCTAATTAAGTCTTAAATACTCAAGACAAAAGTGAAATGATCAAGCATTTCGAATCCTTAGACACAAACGGTGATGGCATGCTCTCCAAAGAAGAACTCGTCTAAGGGTATACCAATCTCTTAGGCGATTACTTCCAAGCAAAACAAACAGTAGAGACAGTTTTCAACGATCTTGACTTAGATGGTTCAGGGAAAGTTGAGTTCTCCGAATTTCTCGTAGCTACATTGCAAAAAGAAAAAGTCATGACTTAAGATAAAATTGAAAAAGCCTTCAAACTCATCGATTCAGTAAAAATAATAGAGATTCTAAAGAAGTTTGCTTATTTTTTTGGTTTAATAAAGGATGGAAACGGCTAGATCACGAAAAAAGAAATCGAAGACATGATGGGAGGATTGCCATTGAATGAGTAAGCCTGGATAAATCTCCTCAAAGATTGCGACATCAACAATGACGGAATGGTATTTCTAACAAACAAATGAACTTGCAATAATCAAAAACACATACTGATAAAATTGACAAAGTTTAGCAGTTTTAACTTATTCACTCTTCAAGTGTAATCTCTAATTCATTATTTTTCGTCCTCATAAAAATAGATATCGCTAGGAGAATTTGTGCAGCTACTTCTCAACTAGAAGGATCTTTTTTCTTTACGATGAGAACACACGGCATCTGCACTTCTTTGAATTAGTTTCTTTCCTCTCTTCTTTTCTCTCTAACTTTAATCGCACTTACTACCTCATTAACTACTTGGCATTCACAAAATATTGTCTAGTTAGCAAGCCTTGTTGAAAATTTGAAAATTGGTTTATCTTCATGAGAATTATTAAATTGTAACTTTTTAACTCCAGAAGAGTATATAAATGCTCTGATAAGTTAGCAGCTCGTAAATCTCAAGTTTATTTCAGCAAAATTGAATATGTGCATTAGACTTAGATAATTGCCAATTAATTCTTTTCATTATTTTTTTCTCAATAAGTTCTTTCTAATTCAAAGTAGATATTGTTTCTTTGTTTGACTATTTTCCCCACCATTTAATTCTCTCAACCTTATTTTTCTATTGTTAAAATTACTTTTTCAGCAAAACCTAACTGTAATCCTCTGGGATTCTTGGATTGAAGAAAGTAAATTAAAAAAGACATCAAAGTCCCAATTTTTTAATTTAGTGCACCCTGGGAGTTAAAAACGTATCTTCTGATTATGTTGGTAAATAAATATCATTATAACAGCAGCGTTGAATGTTATTGAGCTAAAAATATTCTTTTTCACGCCTTTTGCAATTTAAATAAATGTCGTTATTTTTTTCTTTTATTTTTAATATTATTTTTGCATTAAGAATTTATAAAAAGCATTACAATTCTAAAAAGTGTTTGATTCTTCTTTGCCGTTTTTATCAATTAAAACATTGAGAATAAATTACTTTTAACTTGCTAAGAAAGGCTTCAAGGAAGTTTAAATTTACCTGATTTGAATTAGATCGTCAATTAAATCGGAAAGTTTTATAACAGCGCACAAAGAAATAAACTAAATTTCCTTTAGTTACACCTTTTTGAAATTTCAATTATTGGATAATTAGAAGGCTCATTTTTACAAAGGACTTAGTCATGATCAGAGTGACTCCTCCCACAGGATGATAATCATAATGATTTAAACGGGTATGAAAATAACATAAGGAGAAAGTTCATTCTCGATATGCATTTTTCAGAAACCTGAAATGTTCTATATGAGAGATGTTTTGTGTTTAGCTCTTGGTTACTTCATCCAGACATATGTAAAGGAATGTTTATCTAAATCAAGCTAATAGAAGGAGGGGAGAGTGGTAGAATTGATTGCAGCCAAAGGTGAAAAAAGTTTAATAAAAAAACTTGGTTTGGGGAAAAAAATAATTCGTTTAAAGAACTAGAAAACTTTGAAGCAACACAAATGAAAAGAATCCACAATAAAGGTGAGCATAAAGACAAGAAGATAGAATAGAGATTCATACAGGATAAATCCGTTAAGTCTACAGACTCCTCCCTGGCTGATTTGAAGATTCGTCTACTGGATTTCTTCGTCAGCGATGTCTATTAGCTAATCCATTCTTACAATAGAAATCTTTATATCTCTGTTTTCTTGCTGATATTCTTTGAAGTTTAAGTATTTTCCCTGTCATTATTCAAGACCATTGGGGATACATACAAAGTAGCTTAGTACATCAGTTATGTTAGGTTTTATCCGCTGGTTGTCTATGAGAGCGTGCTGAGTGAAAGTACTAGCCATGTAATCACACTGTATTGCTTGTTCATCCCAGTTATGCTGAATTCCTTGCTAAGTGTTCTCGTGTTGGTTCAAAGGATTTGTGAACTTTCGTTTCTAAGTGAGAAAACTTTCAAATTAACTTCGTTTTTGAATAAAGTTCTCTTGCAGATCATGCTAATTCCTTCTTTAGAGCTATATTTTCTCATGAATAAGCACAGCAGTAATTATGGTAGTATTACACTCTTTGTTTCAAATGTGAATATAGTGTTCTACATTATCTGGGCGTTCTTTTTCTTCTTGCTGGACTTCGAATACACCTTCAAACCACTAGACTAGCTTGCGAAACGAGAATAATTTCTAAATTTCCTTTAAGTCGCGTATTTCCTAATTCCATCAATCTTGCTCAACACAAGTTACACTTGGTAGATTCCTTTGATAAACTCAATCTTAATTCTCATAAGATTCGCGAAATATTGCAAGGAGATGAATTACTACAACCCAATCATTGATAAACTCACGTTCATCGTACGTAACACGAACTTCATTATCTCAGGGGATATCTGGATCTACACGATGTTTGACTTCGATCACACTCCAGGGAATGTAGAAATTTTAGGAATTGTCATAGTCCCTCTGGTATGTTCTGCAGCGATTTATCTCAGACTCTTCATGATGAAAATAGAATATTCAAATCATCCGAAGAAGACGCTCTCTTTGATGCTCAGAATCAATTATCTTCTGAATTATTAGTCCTTGGATTACGAAGATTACCTCAAAGAAGGTAAAACGTCTTTTGAAAAGTTTAATTAAAAATAAAAGAGAGTTTACATTTAATTTGATTTTCTCAGGAAATGGGATTCATTTCGAGTAAATATTCACAAACCACATCACAGGCTGCGATGATGCAGGTAATAAACATATTTCTTAAAATTAAAAAAACCCAAGTTTTTTTCTTCTTTTTCTAAAATTCTTTAAATATTTTTAGAATGCTACTGTAGACCATTTTTGCAAGATTATTCCATAAACGAGTTGCTCAGCTCACAATTACGAAATAAATTTATGCAAGCGTTCACAATCGATGTCTTTCACAAGTACTTGCAGAATAACGCGAACGGTGACAAAGACTCCGCAGCATAATTCGTTTTCTTCTCTTATCTAGTTTAAATCGTCAAAATACCTACTAAGGCCCTCATCGAAATAATTTCAATGAAAAACAATCAGAAACTCAAAGGTTTGAAATAAAAGTATATTCTTGAGAATATGGTGAAGCAAGCACAAAGAGATTTCGCAGTCATACTAACACAAAGCACAAATACCAGCTAAAGGTAATAACGAATAAATTTGAATCATTTTTGTAATCATTCAAAGCGTGTAGAATCTTTGATTTTTTTTCATGGATTTGTTTGTTTTTGGAGATAGATTAGACATGATGACAGTGATTGAATTCGATGAGATGCTGTTGAAAGTTGAGAAAGCTACTAAGTATATTCTCAGTTAAGCTAGGGATTTCTTAAACTATATCAGCCAGGATTACTTCAAACTCGAAGAACTCATAACAAAAGGCACAAATATTATTGAAGTTAGAACATACATCGAGAAATATTTCAGCTAATTGTTCAACATTAACCCATTTTCGAAGCAATTGTATTTTGCCGCAGAGAAATTTTTAGATAATTTCAATTTTAAAGGAGTCAAAATGTCGAATTACATCGCGAAAGGGAATAGAATCATATTGTCATAAATGACAAAGGAAGATATCACCTTGAATCTGTTTAAACCGAATTCATGCATTATCTATGTGTCACTGTTAAACCCAATCGGGGTTATTAAGAAGATCACAGGAACTGCTGAGAATATGTTCAGTTATAAGAAGGAAATGCTAGTAGGTAAGCAGAGCAAGCTAATCTTGAATGAAAGATTTCTCCTTTTTCTTGGGTGATAATTTTTTTTTAATTTTTGATTGTTAAATAAGGCAAGAGCTGCAACATTCTGATGCCTTCGCTGATAGGAAAATTCCATGATAAATTCATGTATAATTTCTCTCAAAGGGGAAGTGCATCGAAATATGCTGCTGAAAGCAAGATATTAATTTTTGGAAAGCATTCCTCAGGGTTTATAATACCTTTGATTAAAAGAATCAAAATTGACTCTTATTCTGAATCCGATTTTGGAGTGTGCGCACATTTTGAGCCTGTTTTGAATGTAACAAAAACAAACAATTTATTATTCTGGTTTAATTAATTTTTTGGTTATTATTAAGGGAACTGAGTATTGTCTTTGCAATCGAAAAGGAGTGATTCATGGAATCACAGAACAATTATACAAAAATACGTTTTAACCTTTTTTAATGCAGTAAGTCGGTAAGATAAGAAGATATAACCAAAAATTTACAAAAAATGATTGTTGAAACTGAAATACATCTTTAAATTGATTCAAAAGCTCAAAACTGCAGTACTAGTGTGCTTTGATTTTTGTTTACATAAATAGATAAAGTCTAGATGTTTGACATAGGCAGATTGATACCTTTACTGAGTGGTTTAATCGCAAATAACATGATCAGTAGTGAAGTTGAATTGTCTACTTTATTGATCTGTCCAACTGAGGAAAAACGATCTCCTTTTTTCTATAAATACAAGAACCATCCATCAGAAGTTCTTGAATAGGTATTAAGAGAAGAATTTAGATTAATTCTAATTGAAAAAGGAGTTAGTTTCTTTTTGACTTATTTTGGATGTATTTTTTGTCAAAGTTCATCTTGAATGTAGAGAAGTTCTAGGATTAGATGAGCTACTTTGAAGTGACAATTAAGCTCACAAAATAGCAATCATCGTTGTCTGGATTGTTTTTCTATTATCTCTAGATTATCAGAATGAAACCGATTAAAACGATGTTTGAAAAACTAGAGAACATGGATGTGCTAAAGAAAGAATTGAATTAAGTCCTTGGCTTGAAATTTCAAACTGGATTGGAAGAGAACTAATACTAACCTGATATTAATAATAATGACGCCAAAGAACATGCTAAATAGAAGGCGAGTTAAAATATCAGCAGTAACGAAGAACTTATTGAGAACCTTCGAGGTAATCTCAAATCGAACTCCAAATAAAAATTCAACAATCAAGGTTACAGATCAAACAATCTCGCAATCCTAAAGTAAAAGGAGTAATAAAAATAATTAAACCTTTCATTTGAGAAGCCATTAAGAAAATTCATTATTATTTTTCTTATTTTTTCAATTTAGCTAGAAGATAAAGACGTCGAGTGATGAATAGAGTGTTTTTGGTACAGACGGACTTTCTAAGGGGATTGGTGAAGACGCAGAAGCTCGTGATGAAGGTGATTTTCAATTGGCTTATAAAACACTGTAATCTACAAGTTAAGGGAAATTTCTTGATGGGACATCCTTCTATGACAGTAACACAGGGTAACTGTAAAACAATTCCTTCACGATGTTCAAGATGTCGAGTGGAGGGAATGAATCTACTCACTTTGCAGCTAACAAAAAGACAATTGATATTAATAAAAAGAGTAAGTTACTTACATCCATAGGATAGGAGTAGCTTGGAAGTAATAATAATTCTTCATCTTCTGGGAATGTTGGATCGTCTAACACAAAGGGTGTGCATTCTAGCTAAGTCTTCAATGAAATAGTTGTTGGAGCAGATTCACCTGACTTAACAAAATCTTAATATGCTCAAAGAAACACAGGAAATTATGGAAGAATTTTGGAGGGTTAAAACACTGCTGATTTTAGCAATTAAAATGATGAAACCACAGGAAACTTGAAGGTTGTTTCGCAGAAATTCACAGAAAACGCTTTTTTGAACAATTCTAAACACGAATAAATTAACTTTTAAACAAAGTAAACACTCAACACTCAACTCGAAGAAGAGAGATAGTAAATTCAAGGTATGTCATCGAAAGAGATGGAAATCAGTAAAACAGACAGATTTAATGATAATCCAAATTAGAGTCTGAATGCCTTCTTTAAGAAACAGCAGCAGATTTAGTCAGGAACTGTTGGTTTAGGAATTCATAGCGAATATGATAATATCTAGAATCTCCCTGGAAGCTTAAGTTATTCTGTTAGTGGCCTTCACAGCTATCAAGCATTGCAAACGAAAGATATGCCATTAGAACTCAATGACATTGGAGAAAACAAAGCATATGAAGTAATTAATCGAGGGAAATGAAAACATTTTTAGATAAAAATAATAAATTAACAAAAATGTTTAATTTTTAATTCTTTTTTAGATTTTCAGAAACACTCAAGCGTTTATGGAAGGCGATCTAAGACAGAACGAGCAGTTTAATGCTGCGATTATTAGTAATATTGGTCACCGTCAATAATTGAATCGCATCAATGAAAGCTATAATGAGAATTAAGTAACATAAAAAAAAAATGTCAATCGAAAAATAACTGTTTTCTGATTTTTTTTTTGCTATGAATAATCTACTCATTCTTTATCATATTTCTTAAAGACTCAGAAGATCAACAGTTAAGGTCAATCTACCCTCCAAGGCAGCTAGAATATCAACAAAAACGATTCGAACTAAATTGATGTTGTGAATTTCAAAGAAATCAACTAAACAGGGTTAGACACAAACAGTATCAACTCATCTGGTACCTCCAATCATTCTCGGAAAACTACCATAATCGATGTGATCTTTTCAGATAGGCCACCACTTATTATCTATGTAATACAACAAAATCCTTTGCATTGTCTTCAAAAATTCATATTGTTTCAATCTCGTTTGATTTCGCTCATTTTTGATCATCTTTTTTTTAATAAAGGGAATAAGTTGGTTTGGTCTATTTGGTTATATATTCTTGAGTGTGACTACGCTGATCATATTTATACTACTTATATAACAGTTTTAATCTGAACTAACAAACTTCCAGTAAATGATGATTCCACCGTTGTTGGGAACATATTTTAGCGAAGGCATTGCATACAAGGAGTTTTACAGATAAACAGTTTCGAGCAATTACTATGGATATCCTCAAACAATTAGAGATGAAATCAAGGCACTTTACTCTAATCTTGCATAAAATACCATAAAAAGTTTCAAGAGTACATATGGGATTGTGTACTTTGGATTTGGAATAACAACTGAATAAACTGCGTTCTCGAAAATTCTGCCTGATATAAAGATAGTTATTTAGGAGTACACAGCACTTAAATAACTTACTTATACAACTTACAATGTAAAGAAGAGAATTTTCAGACACCAAACAACATTTATTGATTATTGTTAGACTAATTTTGTTTTGATTTTCTGCTTGTTTTTTTTTTGCTTCTTAGATGGACAGATCATTGCGAGATTTGGTGTATTTCTTGCAATTCTATGGACTTTATAACAATTCATTAGCACTTGTTTACGTTATTTAGAATATCTTCTCGTTTATCAATGAGTTCTCCACACTCCAAGACGTATCATTCCAAGCTGCTAAAGAAAATCTTGTGAATGTTTAGAATCTCCTAATAGAGACACTGATAATCATCGAAATCGTCACAGTTATTGTTATTCTTACAATATTTCCAATTTATTTCATCGTCATTCGAACCAAGGAAAGAGTCACTAAACTCATGGGAACCTTCAGCCAAGAGAAAATCAACATTTTAATCGATAGAGTTGAAAATTCCATGAATTCATTTATCAACAAAGAAACCAAATCTAAGGTAAATTATCCATAAACATATGATTTATTTTTGAATTATTTCATAACTTACATACCTTTAGTCGTGCTAAGCTACTTTTAATAACATTTTCATCTTTTTATAGTCCGTAACATTGAAATTTCGAGGGAATCAAAAAAAACGTTCAACATCATAAACTAATAGCCTAAAACAATTTAACATTGCACTCGTGCTCTATGCGTTATTGTCCTTCATTCTGATATCGCTTTACCCTTGCTTCAATATGATATTTACTTATTAATACACTAAGAATTTCGATAAAAATCTCTCTGAAATCAAGCAAATCTATGAAGCTAAAAAACAACTTGCATCCTCATATGGTGTGAATTACGGATCGATATTTAAAGTTAAAGCAACTCAGACTATTGACAATGCCTTGCGGACACAGATTGACTCAATCAATTAGCTCAGTGAGAATGTAATCAAAAGCTTAGAGTCTATCTACTCATCTTTGTAGGTTTCTCGAAATGGCATGAATGAATACCAATCTATTCTCTTAGAGATTTTAGAAGTGAATGCGTGTACACCAATTAATCGGTTTATAGGGACTATCCCTGATTCAAATACATTCAAAGCTGCTTTTGATTTGGATTATTGCCAGAAGAGCTACGGCGGAATTCTCTAGAAAGGATTATTAGTAGCAATTCAAGTGCTGCTCAAGGGCTTATCAGATTTTTCAGAAGTTTTTAAAGCTACAACACTTGCAGATTTTAATTTACGACTCAGTTCATTTCAAGGTATCCTCGGGATATATGATCTTCACTAAGCTGAAGTGAGTATCTCTAATCTTGTGGAGTTAACTAAGATCTACATGCAGTAGGTTGGCGAAGACTACTTTAATTATCTTGAGAGCTTGCAGATTTATTTTTTTATTTACTGCTAAATCGTGCTGCTATTTGTGTATTTTCTAGGATGGGTGATTTTTGTAATTCAGATGAGAAACGGATTGAATCGATCGAAATAACTCCTCAGCCTCATGCCTATTGAGTTTCTTATGGAAAATCCATATGTTATGTCCTATATCAATGAAGAGCTCTTGTAGTCGAAGAATTCAAAGTGAAAAATTACTTTTTTTTGTTTTTATGTGCTGTTTATGATAATATGCTAATACAAAATGGCTTCTCCTCCCCTCATTTTTTCTATTTTCTTGTGCTTATTGAAGTATTATATTATTCAGAGGAAATCTCATAATTAATTGCTTTGTTGAGAGAGAGAGAGAGAAAGATAAGACAAACAGACAAGGTTAAGTTGTGGGAATTAGATACATATGGTGAATGAAGAAAATTTAAGAGAAAAATGAAATAATTGATTGTGGGAATCTTCGTAGGAATCTGGTTTTGACATCAACAAAAGTTAAAAATATGTTAAAATCAGCTGCTAATTTGATTCGAAGGATCGGTCAAGTTGAGTTCATTGCTGTTATTACTATTTTTTTGTTACTTCATACAATCTTTCAGGTTTAGTTTTATCTTCATGAGTTTATTTTAGCAGAGTATACCAATGCGGTGTCAGTGCAGACAACACAGCATTTTTATCATTAACTGTTGCTAATTCTTCGATCGTGAAATCAAACAATATTGGCAGTTTCTTCCCATTAATTCGGCATTGCTCTATACGTAATTCATTAAAAATTGGATGCATTAAAGCCATCAATGGTTTTATCCTTTTGTATGGTTCATATACGATCATCTATTCCAGGAGATCAAGAATCTATGGATCGAATAAGAAATTCTCTAGAACTTATGAAAGATTTATTTTGTTGATTGGCGGATAATGAAGGATCTTTTAATCAGGATTCATGATCTTTATCTACTGTGGGCTGGGTGTTCCGAGTACTTTCATAATTTCTACAAGTTAATCTAAACTAGATTATCCTTTGAAAAGTGGTTCTCCTATGATCATTTCAACGATTATACATCCCAACGCCCAGATATCGACAGTTTCATCGTAGTATGAGGAACCGAGTAGCATTTCTGGAGCACGATAGTTCCTGCTACAGATATATGACAGGCTTCTTTCTGATTAGGAGATATGTTTGGCTGAACCAAAATCACAAAGTTTAAGTGCATGCGAGCGATGATTTATAAGAATATTGGATGGTTTGAGGTCTCGATGAGCTATGCGTTTGCCTTGGAGATACGCAAGTGCACGGAGAGCTTGATAAAGGTAGAGTTTTATGAGGATACCAGGAAAGAGCTCAACTGGCGGGGAATCTTTTGGTGGCTAAAACCGATGGTAGAATTTAATGATGTTTACAAGAGTTGAAGGGATGTACTCCATGACGATATTCAGATAAATCTATTAAGGTTACTGCTACGAGGATTGCTCATGCTCTTAGAAGTGTGACTGATTTAGGTTGTTATTTTTTTTCTGATAATTTAACAAAAAATAAGTTGGGAATTTCTTTTTTCTTTTTTCATTTATAATTTATTTTTACTAGATCTGTGACGCTACTCTCCTTATCAGATTGCTCTGAATTGTGAACGAACGAGAAAAATGAATGCTTGAGTGCAACAATGTTTGGATGCTGGAGTTCTAGCATAATTTAAATTTCCCGATTCTTGAAGGCTTTATCTTGCAGGACTCTCTTCACAGCGACATCTTCTTTGGCCTCTCGGAATGATACCTGTCCCAACAAAAACATGGAGGAAAAATAACTCAAATTCTGTTTTGAGATGTGATCTTTTAGGTAATATTTCTGGAAACTTAAAGCACACTTCTTTCGAAAATTGTTAGCTTGTTACCTTGTAGACAACTCCAAAGTTTCCTTCGCCTATTTTTTTGCTATCTCCGATACCACTTTCATTTATTATCCTCAACCCTTCAGTAATCTCTTTGGTAGATGGTTTCGATGGGCTCTTGAGGATGCGTCGAAAGGGAGATTAATGGTTTCGTTCTACAGGAGAACTAGGAAAACATTAGTTTATTTTGGGTATTGGAGGTTGTTCAGAGAAAACTGAAATATCAATTTGTTTCAAATTCCTTAAGCGCTTCTTTCCAAAAGGGGATCGCTCCTTGGGCTGCTAGAAGGAGCTATTGACACGGACATTCGCAATAGAAGGTAGCAACTACCTATCTATTAATGATCGTTCCCTGCGAGAAGAAGATGGATTCTCAGTATTGCATCTGATAATCTTGTTGCCTGAGTTGTTATTGTTATTATTATTCTGTTTTTGATAGCTGAAAGTTCTTTATCTGCCATTTTCTTTATTGAATTTTTTGGAACCTTCTGTGTGCGTGCTGTAAACTCTTGGAAAGGAAACAACCTGCTGACGGAAGACAGTCTTCTCGTCAAACATTCAGCATACAAAAAATAATAGTCGTTGAGAGAAAAAAACTAATAATTATCTCAAAAGGAAAGGGTACTAAAAAAGATTTAATAAATCAAGCATAATTTATTAATTAGTTGTTTTTTTTATACAGATTATGATCAGGAGAAAGAAAATAACAAAAGGAAAACATGAATAAATGATTCAATTTGAAACACAACACCATAAAATCATGGATATTTCATTTTGAAGTTATTGCCAATAGAAAAAGTGAAATAGAGCTTTAGTTGTAAAAATTGAACTAATTCAAACT
>Ga0302271_10003802_pt1 | contig 12454 bp, 5 predicted proteins | sample III_Bog_N1_1_FD_198767 | JGI IMG/M metagenome (GOLD analysis project Ga0302271, IMG submission 198767) | Peat permafrost microbial communities from Stordalen Mire near Abisko, Sweden - III_Bog_N1_1 | ecosystem: Environmental > Terrestrial > Soil > Wetlands > Peat | place: Sweden: Abisko... | reverse complement strand
TAGGTAAGGATGATCCATTGAAGTGGTAAAGCACTTTCGCATCCACAAGAGTTGGTTTCTCCATGATTTAGTTCATTCCTTTGAGAGATCCTAATAAATCTGCATTTTAAGGTCCAGTAATGAAAAATTCCTCGAAGATATGTGAAGGTATGTAATTCGATGCGGGGGCAGGTGGATCCTTTGCAAATAGCAGACTCTTTTTGCTTGAGAAATCTTTGATTTTCAGATTGATATTGGAGTATTTCGTGAGCAGCTGATGCTGATCGGCAAGTGGGGCAAGATTCTGCAGCGCATCTAATGTGTTCTCATACGCAGCGGAGTATTCGTTGTTCACAAGAAGAGAGCAGGAACTAGCAACACTAGCTGTTTCATGGAGTGTGAATTGGTATTCTTAGTCTCCCTAAGGGAATTCATAAGGGGAATGTTTCTTGATCATTTAAGGAGATTGACAGATCTGCTGAGGTAGTTAATGTTGCTATTGTTTTTAGAGCTAATCTGAAAAAAGAAAGTTGTTCGTGATGCTACTGCTGCTGCTGTTAGTATTGTTGTTGTTGACTGGTTGTGCTGTTGATTGTGGAAAAAGTGATGAACTGTTGTCTTGTTAGTTGAAGGTATTATTGTTATTGTTGGTTGGCTTTGATATTTCATAGAATTGTGATGATTATTAAGAAAAAGAGGGTATTTTAAGGAAATCTTAGGAGGAGGAAGAAGAAGCATCGTGAAGGCCGATATTATTGGAGTTGTAGTGAAGTACTAGACCATTTTATTTGGATTTCTCTAAATTGACTTGATTTCTATGTTAAGTCGTTATATTTTCAGAGTTGTAGTTTAGCGATTATGGGTGCAGTTGTTTTTAGGGTTGCTGCTGCTAATTAGGAGGGGTGATTTAGATGTTACTCTGTAATGAAAGTGATGATTAAAATTGTTGTGATTGCTTGTACTTGGTTTGATTGAGTTAAGCTAAAGACGAAGATCCTGAGATTTATGAAATATTTTGGATATTACTGTCTCCAAAGCTATCAATATTGTTGTAATTGCTCAGATTGCTATGCCCTTCTCGATTGGTGAAGGAATTGGGAGTTTATCTCTGAATTTAAGCTCCTGTTGAATCACCATTGATAGAGTTACCATAAATAGCTGATTTATTGCTGATATTATAGCTGTTGTCCAGCATTTTGCTGTTCTACGAGCTAAGTGGACTAGTGCTGGAATCACGCTATTATTGTTGTTACTAATTCTAGGAATTGTAATTTAACGGCATAGAATAGCTTGCATATCTGGCATGCTTGCTTGGAAAACACACACTCTAGTCAATTTTGTTCTTCTTCTCAGCATTATTACCTGTAGGATTTGGTTTGCCTTGGAAAACGTATGAAGAAGATTGATGAGAATTCTTGATTGAGTGTGTGAAGAAGGAATCCTTTGGTCTTATCAATTGCTTCGAAGATACAATAACTGTAGCTTTAGCGTTGGTAGCGTCTAAAGTCTAGTTCATTTAGAGTTACTGCTGTTGAATTGGTTGATTTCCTGTCTCTGCATTGCGTTGGGTAGGTTTTATGAGAATACATTTGCTACTGTTTGATTCTCTAAGAATATGCTAGGATGGAGTGCGCGAGTGCAGAGCTCGAGAAGACAAATCAAGGGATGGTTCCTCGCCAAGATAAGATCGAGATTGTCTGTGCTTCTAAAGGATTCGAGTAGATTAAGAAGATGGTTCTTGTTGTTGTTGTTGCTGTTATTGATGAGTGCTTTGATTCTGACTCAAAGAAGGTTCTTAAATCAAAATGCTGTTTGCTTGTTAATCTTTAGTACTTTTGTTAATATTGTAGTTTCTGGAGACTCTTTGATTAGGTGAGACTGATTTAGGAGAAGATTGTTGATCAGGAGTAGCACTCAGAGATTGGTTTGCTTTGAGTGTTGAAGTTGAAGCAGAATTGAGATAGTTATTGATCGTCAAGGCTGCTGAGGAATCGACTAATTATCGATGGGTTGCAGATACTGATGAAAAAGGAGTTGGAGTGGGCGCAACAGGAATTGAACTTGGTTAGGATGATGCAGATACATTTGAAGATACTGAAGGAATAGCGTTGCTGGAAGATGCTGGGATTATCCTAGCTGCAGCAGTGGTGTTGTTGTTGGCTTGCAGTGGGGTCTAAAACTAAAAATGGTTTGATGTCTGCAGCCCTATGAATGACGAAGATTTAAGGGAGTTTGTGGATATACTACTATTCTCAGGTGCTTGAACTATCGTTGTCGCTGTGATCCCTGTAGTTGGGAAGTGCTAGCTTAGACTTCTTCGAAGTGGACATGATGTATTGCTGTCTTTTAGAGAGTGTTATTTTTCTTAAAGTAGATTTATTGAGCAAATTGATGTGCGCTATTGTTAGGGAGTCTTTGATATATCCACAATAGAAGTAGCTTATTGAGGGATTTGCTTTATTTGTTGTGGTTGCTTTTTGAGTTGCTGCTGAGACTGTGTCTATGGTTATGGCTGGGATGTTAATTTTGATCCGTGTAAATATGATGAGCTATTGAGGGAGGAGGATGGCTGCGAGGATGGTTTAGCAAGGGAATATGGAGCAGTTGTTGTGTTTGGAAGAGAAGAGACAATCTAAGTGAGCTTGGGGATGTCCGTTGGTTAGTTGGAATGGAATTATTGGTTCTTTACAGCAGTTGGATCAAATGTCTGGTGATCACTAGGATGATGATCCTAGAATGGTTTGGTTTCTTTGGTGTTTTGAAGAAACAGTTATTGCCCTTCGATTTTACTACTATTATTATTGTTCTTGATTCCTTGAGTTTTCTCACTCAACGCTCCTTTTTTATGGGTCAAAACTTGAAGCTCATAGTTTGGGATGTTCTCCTTTTGTGGGTTGTGGATGTTTAGTATATTATCTCTTGTGAGCTAGGTTGATTTTAAGATACTTGAGGACACTTAAGAGAGTATATCAGCATCAAAAACCCCTGAAATCCTATTGTTCTCGCTCCTTCTAATAAGATATTTATTGTTTATGTTTTCTAGAATAGCTTGAATCATCGAAAACAACTAAAATGAGTCATTTCTCGACAGTGCTTCACGCGCTTAGCTGAGAATAGCTTCTCTGCCGTTCATATCCTCCAGCTGCATGTGTGATATTGTACTAATATTACTGCTACTGCTACTTATCTACAAATTTTAATTCATTCAAAAAAGGGAATTAATTCATTAATTAGTTTAGATATTTGAATCGTACACCCACTTAAAAAATACAAAACTTCTAAGGGTTCTTCTAAATGTTTATCCCAAGTCAGAAAAGAGATGTTATTTGCTTGTAGATTAAGGGGGCAAATTGATTTGACTCCAACCGCTAAACACCGAAAATTAAAACAACTCAAATTCAAAAAAAAAATCAAAGATAATTCAGGAATAGCCTTGTGTGGATGATATTTCTGGAAACCAAAGGAAGAATTCGAAATTATTTGAAACTAATAACGACAATAATGAAGAAATATTTAAGAAAATGAAATATTCTCTTAAAATACTTAATTTGAAGAAATGCAAAAGGAATGTTTATTCGAACAATTGCCAGCATCATCTTCAACACTTTATCTTGAAAGGAATAACACACGCACACACAAAATGCTATTGTTTTTTTATTGAAACTCAAACTAAATCTTTGCTAGATTCTGAGTATTTTTCTGAATTAATTGGTAATAATCACTTAAGACTCTTGGAGAACGACATAAGATTCTCTTTGACATTTTAGATGGTCTTACACATGGCTATGATATCATCTAGTAGTTCATTTCGATACATTGCTTCGACTTTCAATTTGGGTCCACATTTGATACAATCCTTTGCGTAGGCTTTCTTGCAGCCTAAGCAGAAAGAATGACCACATGGAATCACAGTAATAGGTTCTTTAATGAATTTCTAGCAGTAATTGCATTTTAAACTCTTCAAAAGCTCTTCCTAATATGAAAAAGAAAGGAAACAAAGTTGAAAAGGTACCTATTTAGATGTCTTTTTATGCTTATTTTGGTAAAAACACTGATCGAAATTAGAGGCTGATGACTTATTTAATAGCTTTATTGTGTATTTTTCTAAAAATTGTTTACCTCTCCCTTATCTAAGCTCTGTAGTGCAACTTTGAATTCTTTTTCACTGGCTTTGACGAGTGCTAGACTGTTCTTAGCAGCATCTAGTTCATTTTTATTCGTTGATTTCAAAGCAACTAATTGATCTTAAAGTGCTGCAAGAGTTGAATCTTTTTTATTGATGTATTCTTTCAAAACAGCTACCTCTTCAACTGCATCTTTCTCTGCTTTTGAAGCTCTTTCGTGGTCACTTGTAAGCTTGCGGAGACTCTCCTGTGATAAGGTAGTTAAAATCAACAATTAATAGATAAAAAGATCATTTGATTGGTATTCTTTTGAACTATTTTATTCCTAAAACGTTACCTGCAAGTTTGTTATGTTTTTGTTTGATTCTTGGAGTGCTTTTTCTGACTTAAGTTTGATTTCCTCATTCTGATTCTGTTTCTTGAGGGATTCCTAAAGTTATCTCTTAACTATCGTGAGCTCTTCCTCTGAAGATTTCTCATCTTCCTTGTGTTTCTGTGATCAAAAATGTAAGTTGATTTGAGGGGAATAATCAATATAATCTTGATTATTTAAATTTAATAATAACCCACAGCATGCTCTAATTAAATGGCTTCTATATCAGATTTGATTGCTTAGCATCTTTGTCGCAGTTCTAGAGCTTCAGCACAAGAATTTAGTTTGTCTTTTTCAAGTTATTTAATCGTTTCTGTACTTTATTTTGCAGATTCCTTTAGGAAAATAAAAATGTTAAATAAAGCTAGTGTTTTCAATAACCGATAAAATATGCCTTCTTTCAACAGAACAAATCGTTCTTAAGAAGCTCAAGAGATTGTTTTAATACCTGCAGACTATGCACTTATTTTAAAAGCGCTTAGATATTATCAGTGAGCTCTGATTTTTCATTTTTTGATTTCTACTTTGATTCCTATTGTGCAGTGTTCAACTTTGCTTCTAATTCAGTTACTTTTTTAATTAGAACCTACTCCCTGAGTTAACCTTGCTTGTCATTTTCCTTAAGACTCCTGATCTCTACATCCATAGAGATAACTCGAGATTAAGTTTCTTCCAATCTTTTTTGAAAAGGATTTAGTATCAGAAATATGTTAAAAAAGAGAGGTTTATTCTCGAAAATATAGGATAAAAAGCGTGTTATCTAAGCCAAAAGAGCTTATTCTACTGCTCATAATCCCTAACATGAATAGTTTTGAGAGATTTAGAGAAGTTTTCTTACTTGAAAGTAGTAGTTTTTAGCTTCTAATTGAGTTTATCATTGGAATCAGTGAGTTTAATAACTTATTCTGTTTTCTCTTCCAGCGCATTTCTTTCGGACATCAGCTCTGTCTTGAAGAAGAGTATGTGCTACTCAAGTTAATCAATCGCTTGATTGCGTTGATCAATTTAAGCTTAATGTTCATCGAGTTTGTTACTCAATGTCTGAAATACCTCTTTTTGTGAGAGTCCATTCATCAATGACAATCGTTTTCTAGGCTCAATTGAATTCAGCGTATTCTAACGAGATTTCAATGCAAGTTAAGTTGTCGCTGTAGTTGTGACCTGCGGAGAAAACAGATCTCCTTATTATGGAATAGATTTAGATTATTTGAGTTTAGATGTATGGTAATTTTCATTAGAAAGCTACTAAGATTATGAGCGAGAAGACGAAGTATGCTTGAGATCAAGCTAAGGAAATAGGCTGCTGAGACTCATCTTGAATCTTTAGATGTGTGTAAATATGGATTGCAATACAGCTCTTGAGGTTTGTAGACTTAAAAGATGATCAGAAAAAGAACAACTTTTATATTATTTTTTTCAGTTTTTTTAATACAATCCTTTGAATAAATTACCCTCAACGACTTAATTAAAAGCACAATCTCAAATTTTCTATGCTCGATTCTCCTGTAAAATAATCAATTTCTTTTTGAGAGTGTTTTACCAACATCTTACACTTTTGTATAATTCCATATTATCAAAAACAAAAACAACAAAATAGATGATGGAAGGACGAGGTTGCTGCTGAAAATAGCAAAAATTAAGTGAACATAGTTATGTTACTAATACGTTTTTGCTAATAGAGTTACAGAAAACAAGCACAACAGCATTCAACTAACCAAGCAAAGAAATCAATCAATTCTGCTGCAAAATATCATTTTTTTGAGTTTTTTCTAAAGAACACTGCAATTTAAAAAGATTCCCAAAGAAACACTACTAATCCAGTTCAGTTCTACAGATCTATTCGACATTTCTATTATTTAGAGGCAATCTAAGAAGGAACAGATTATTATTATTGTTGTTGTTATCTTCAGTAATTGTGTTATTAAGATGGCAAATGTTGCAAGTTAAAAAACTTAGAAAAATGATCTTCTGGAGCTGAATTCTTTGGCTGCGCTTGAGGATGTTCTTCCAGAGAAGTCTAGGGTGCTGGCTGTGTCGATCTAAGCCAAAGATTTCTTACTATCCTAAGAAAAAGAAGACCCCTTAGAAAAACTATATTTTATAAAAAGATGAGCTTTACTAATTTTCTTCTAAGAGCTTCTATTTAAAAAATTATTATTCCCTAAGGCAATGAGCGGGTTAAAAGGGGGAGATATATCAAGAAGACTAAGATCGAATGCTGCTGGCTTCTGTTGTTATTATGGAGTTGGTGAGCTGAGAAAAAATCAGCAATAAATTATTAGATTCAATATGGTTTAAATCATTATTGAATAGAGGGGGGAGTTTATTCTATTTACAAATTGAAGGAGGCTAGATCCGTGGGGCAGTCGTCGCTAAGGCAAGGAGGATGTCACTGAGAGATCCAATGAGAGGATTATTATTATTGAAGGCTATGGCGGCGAATGGATTTAAAAAAGTTGGTCAACTTCTACCATCTTCTGAGAAAGGCTAATAGTAGCCACGATGATCAGCCGCGGAGAGTCTGATAGAGAAGGTGGGCTCATTTTAGGAATTCTCTAAGCTAGGCGGAGAGGATAGGAAGATTTTGGTTACTAAGCGAGGTTGGTTACTAAAAATAAATTCTCCGTAGGCATAAGTTATTAAAGTTACTATATTTCCCATAAAGACATCTTGCCCCATTTTACTAAGTTGTAAGTTCAAGGGGGGGAGTCTTTTCAAGTAAAAGATAAAGAAGAGTTGCGCTAAAAAGCTTTGAAATCTTTAAACAGTCTTCAGACTCGTTAATTAATTAAATTCTTGATTGACTCTCTTTTTTTTGGGGAATGGGGAGGGGGGAATGAAATTAGGATCATCTTCAAATTTTTAATGATTCAAATAAAGGCTGTTGGTTATGATGATTTGCAGTGTTTGATGAGATATTGCTGTTGATTATCTTTTCTTGCCAACCGAAAACACACACATATTTTTAAAAAAGTGATTTCAAAAAAAAGGTAAATGAGCTCTTTCTCTTTTTTTTTGGATAATTTAGGTAAGTTCATAAAATAATATGTATTGTCGCTTACGTATTTCTACATGATTTCGCTAAAATGCTTAATGAGTTTAAACAATAAATTGCTTTCTTAATAATCTTTATTTGCTTTTTAGTAATTATTTCTACTTACAAAACGCTAATTTATGGCTTAAATTAAATTTTCAGATTAGTTTTGAGATGTGAGTGTGTGTGCCTGAGTTTCTATAATGCTAATGGATAGCTTATTAGCAGAGAAAACACATAAACAAAGTTGAAATATTAAGGAGATTAAAAATAGCCTGAAAAAGAATAATAATAAAATACAAGCACTAGGAGAAATAATCTCAGAAAAAAGAGCAAATAAAAATAAATAAAATGGATTCAGCAATGCGTGCAGAGCTTCTTGAGCTTGGATTTGAAGAAGGAGTTGTTGATTAGGCACTTCAACTGACAAATGATAAGGAACAGGCAGCGGAGTACATTATATTATTCTCAGAAGATTCAGAATAAGTTGCATAGAAAGATCTTTCCAATGCTAATTTACTTGGAGATATTGCTCCAGAATTGTTGCCAAACCAAGGAATTGCCTTAAATGTCGATAAAATGAGATATCCTCTAGGTGAAGTCTACGATATTCAATACAAAATGGTAGTCTAATTTTCGATTTTCAATGATTATTAATAATTATCTTTTGTTTGGTTTTTTAATGAATCTATTCAAAGGTATTTCTAGTTAGAATGGACTTGAAAATGGCGACTGAAAAGATATCAGCTTAAACAAGTCTCGCAGGTATATCAACTTATGATTGTAGTTTAGAAATAAGATTAAACTCATGTTTTTTATTGATAATTCTTCCAACAGTCTTAGGTGCATATTCGAAGCTTGCAGAGAGAGCAGATAATCCAGATGTTGAAAAGATATTGAATGGCTGGAAAGAATGTGGCCGTCCTAAGATCTTACTTAAGGTTGACTCAAAAGATCAATTACTAGAGTTAGAGAAAAAGGCTGTTGACGCTGGGATCAACACTTATGTTGCGTATGATGCTGGCAAAACATACGTAAAATACATGATTATTTTACGAGAATGATTTAAATAAATTCATTGTTAGTTATTATTATTTTTGAACTTAAAATACAATGATAACTAACATTTTTGATGGAAATTTACTATCATGCAGGCAGAGTTAGGTGCATTGACTGTGTGCGCAATAGGTCCAGCAAATGGAGAGTAAATAGATGCGATTACTAGATATCTCAAATTACTTAATTGATACAAGAACAAAAGGATAAATTGAATCAACAAAAGCATATTGAACTAACTGCATTTGCAACTCACAGCAAATACATACAAATATATTATGTTTGTCAAAAAAAATATGGAAACCTTTATTGAAAACTCTAAAAATTATGTTTCAAAAAATATTAAATAGTTATTTAAATAGAGGACTTTTAAGTCTTTTAGTTTTATGAATTTAATTTATTATCATATTATGTTACAAAGTTATTAATGTAATAATAAAAACTCTGAGTAATCAAAAAAATAAGAAATCTTTGTATGAAAAATTTCAAAATCTGTTTCAATAATAATTACAAGAAAGAAAATAACTAATTATATTTTAAGATTAGTTCTGAGGCTTGTATGCGTGTGTGTCTGAGATTCTTGATTGCTTAGTGGGTAGTTTATTAGCAGAGAAAATGCACAAACGAAGTAGAAACAATAAGGGAATTAAGAATAATCAATTTATTAAAGGGCGTGGAGAAATTCTCAGAAAAGAGCAAATAAAGATAAATAAAATGGATCCAGCAATACGTGCTGAGCTTCTTGAGCTGGGATTTGAATAGAGACTTGTTGATTAGGCACTTCAACTGACAAATGATAAGGAAAAGGCAGTGGAATTGATTTTTTCTTTCTAGGAAGATTCATAAAAAGTTCCGTAGACAAATTTTAGCAATGTTAATTTACTTGGAGGGATTGCTCCAGAATTGTTGTAAAACCAAGGGAATATTGCGCGTTAACCAATACAAAAAATAGGCGTAAATGTCGATAAAATGAGCTACCCTATGGGTGAAGATGTTGATGATATTTACTATAAAATGGTAAGCTATTTTTTGAGTTTCAATGTAATAAAATGATTAGTTTTTGTTTGGTTTTTTAACGAATCTGTTCATAGGTATTTCTTGTTAGAATGGACTTGAAAATGGGGACAGGAAAGATAGCAGCTCAAACAGGTCATGCAGGTATTTCATCTTATGATTGCAGTTTAGAAATAAGCATGAACTCTTGTTTTTTATCAAACAGTCTTGGGTGCATATTAGCAGCTTGCAGAGAGAGCAGATAATCCAGAAGTTGAAAAGTTATTGGATGGCTGGGAGGAATGTGGCTGTCCTAAGATCGTGCTTAAGGTTGATTCAAAAGATCAATTACTAGAGCTAGAGAAAAAGGCTGTCGATGCAGGAATCAACACATATGTTGTATGTGATGCTGGCAAAACATAAGTAAAATACATGATGAAATAAGAATGTTGGTTATTATCATTTTTGAATTTAAAATACAACTCTTAATAAGATTTTTGATGGATATTTAATATCATACAGGTAGAGCCAGGTGCATTGACTGTCTGCGCAATAGGTCCAGCAAATGGTGAGTAAATAGATGCTATTACTAGACATCTCAAATTACTTAATTGATACAAGAACAAAAAGATAAAAAAAATCAACTAAAATATATTGAAATAACTGCATTTACAACTCACCGCTAGTACATTTAAACATATGTAATTGAATCAATATGTGCAACATAAAATGCATAAAGAATCTTACGCTGAATAATATTTCTTCATATGATTATTTAACTATTTTCATAAGCAAAAACTACAATTTAAAATTCCTTGACATTTTCTTCTTATCCATCGACAAAAAGTTAATAATCACATTATCTTGACTAAAGGATTTGAGCATAAAATATAATTTAAAATGATTCCTACTGACAACAAAATTAAATTATTTCCTGTTGTGCTAATCATCCTATCATCCGCAGCACCCTTTAGCCTTCTTTTTCCTTAGCTACTGTATCTCTTCTCTGGCCATTTATAGCTCTTTATTGCGATCCTCTAAGATCTTTTAAAGCTCCGGAATCTCCGTTCGAATTGTTTTTCTTGTAAAATAAATAAAAAAAATAACCAATAAATCTACTAGCTAAGACTCCTTCAGCTACTCAAAACAGCAATAGCAACAAAATCTAAATCTAAAATAATTTACTGCATTCCTTCAATTTCCTTTTTCTAATCTTCAATCTTTTTCTATTATTTTTCTTTTTCTGCTTCTAACTGCGTCTTTGCCTTTTCTTATCCTTTCACCTTATCAAAAGACCAACAACAACAGTTATTTCAAACAACCCCTCCTCTTTCTTCTTTCTTTATTGTTACTCTTTCTTCAAATCTCAGTTGATTCTCTTCCAGCAAATCTATTTGCTACTTATAAAACTACTCTTTCTGCGAATTAAATTAATCAGCTTCTACTTTAGTTTAAATCTTATTCTACAAATCTTTTTTGACTGATCCAACAAGCATCTTAACGAAATCTTCATTAATTGATTTAATTTATTCCACCAATACTTCCGCTTTCTTTGTGCCAACTGCGTTTTGTTCGTAATCACTCAAGAACCTAATTATGTTTTGAGTTATTCAACAGAAAAACTTAGAATGCTAATTTTATCTAAAACTTTCTGTATATTTTACGCATTGAAGTCCTTGATATAATCATTGATGTTCTCGTGATTGTAGTCTTCTTTGTAAATCGCATACTTTATATGATCAGTGAGTTTCTTCGCTAATTCATCGTTCTACACTGCAGCAATATCTTCATTTTTATTCAATGCTTGAGTTTCCCTAGACTCCATATGAGATATTAACTCTGTCCTGTATTTCTCATAATGAACATTCTTCTCTCTAATTCCACCGATTGATTCATATTTAGCTAAGGCATTATCTCGGATAACTCTAAACCCAGCATATAATTCACTACCATCTAGAGCTGTCTCTCTGCCTTCTAATAGTTACTTCATTTCTGTCTCGAATAACTGAAGACTCACTTGCTAAGCGACGATGCATTCGTTTAAGACTATATTATCCCAAGCACTCTCAATGTTAGGAACGCCATTCTTTTCATTGATATTATTCACAAATGTCTCAATCATAGAACAGACCATTCTGCCATTTAGCAACTAGGCCTAGAATTTTTTAGCTGTGCATTTCTGATAAATCAACGCTCGAAGGGCTACAATACCTTTTTAGAATTCTTCTCTGCATTGTTCTAACCCTAAATAGTCTAATTTCTTCAGTGTTTCCTCATCGTTAATTGGTCTTTTTCATCAAAAGAGAAAATATAATAAATATGAAAAACATATTACTTACAATATATTTTTGTTTACTTCACTAAAGTCATGCATTGTCTGTCTTTGAAATACGAGAGTATTGCCTTCTTCACCTTCTTACTCGATCCTGAGGCACTTCTCCCTTAAGCAGCCTAGTAAAACAATCAAAAACACATATCAGCAAGAGGTGGCTTTTGTTGGTAGATTTTTCATAAACAAATAAAAGAGTTTAATGATTTCATTTTTAGTGTATTTACAGAGTCTTCAATAAGTGCATTTTCGAGATATTGAGAGGGTGAAATAGTTCTCCCTTGAGAATCCACGACTTACAGAGTAAAATCTCTCAGTAACCACAAGAATTTTGGTGTGTACTAAGCGAGCATGTACTCTTCTAATTACTCTCCATATTCATTCAGCACAATACTCTTAGCTAATTGGGTGACTAAGCCTAGCTACGAAATAGAATGATCATCAAGAACTCCCTTGCTATTGTAGATGAAGAAACTCGAAATCAGCATTGTCAAAGTGAAGATTTTAATGTCATTTTATGAAGTCTGCTCGACATTCTGCAAACCTTCTGAATCTATGAAGAATAT
>Ga0302271_10003800_pt1 | contig 12457 bp, 12 predicted proteins | sample III_Bog_N1_1_FD_198767 | JGI IMG/M metagenome (GOLD analysis project Ga0302271, IMG submission 198767) | Peat permafrost microbial communities from Stordalen Mire near Abisko, Sweden - III_Bog_N1_1 | ecosystem: Environmental > Terrestrial > Soil > Wetlands > Peat | place: Sweden: Abisko... | reverse complement strand
CTTCGTCAGCCTAACTAGTCCATCCTCAATATGTAACAGTTTAGCTTTTCATTTTTTCTTTAACCCCCCAAAAAAAATGATCTTTAACACAACAAAATTAATTTTGAGGAGGATCTTTAAAGTGGGGAGGATTGATTGAATCTAATTGCAGAAGCGTATGTATCTCCTCTCGAAAGGTGTGTGAGGGGAATTAATAACTTTTTCTCGGGAGTAGCGGCTTCAATTAAATCATTTGACAATTTGGGATAATTTGTTTCATCATCATTTTACAATTATTTTAAAAAAAAAATTTTCTTCTTTTTCTTTCTTCAAAATTCCCATTTATTCTATTCTCTCTTTCACTGATTGTTCTTTTGTTTGTGTGCGTTTAAATGTGTAAATCTATCTTCACCCTAGGAAATGAATACCTCACTCCAAATCCAGTTTCTTTGAAAACTTTTTATTATCACAGATGACTTTATTTCTCTTTTGTCATAACTTTTTGTTTGTCCTTCTTTCACACATTCTCTCTCTCTCTCTTTCTATGCATTTTCTTTACTTTACTTTTAGAACAATCAAGATCTAGAGTCAATCCATAATACTAATGTATTTTCCTATGTTTACATAAGTCAATTATTAATCAATGAAGAAACTTTCAAACTAATTACTAACAAATTGCATCTATTATTCTAACACATATGATAAAATAAACCACATTCTCATTGATTTTGTAAAAATGCTATTCGTTTAATATGAAATGAAGAATCGTTATTTGTATCTTCAATGCCACCAATAAACACACCTAAACATTAATTCAATAGCTTTTTTGCGAGTGATATTTATTGGATCTGCAGAAGAAGTACAGACAAATATTCAGAGGAACCAGTTCAAGGTAGCTTCGAAAAATCAAAATATCACCATACAGTAGCTAGAACATACAGGACATGCCCTAGATTCTAAACAATCCTCTTTCTTCTTCCCATTTCAGTTATTCCAGATTTTCCCTTATGGACCAAACCATTCTCTTGATATTCCAACTAATCCTCCTCTTTTTCTTCGTCTCTTTGGGGATCGCTACTCACAGCATTCTCTGAGTTCTGCGCGAGTGAGAATTTATCAATTTATCGGAGCATTTCGCTGTGGAGGAAAGTGAGTTCTTAGATAACTTCCGATCGATTAAACATAATAATCGCTGAAGATGATTTGTAGAGTAGATTCTCAAATAGCTAGCAGACTATGTCTTTCGTTGATAATCTGTGATCCGCAGTCAAAACTGTCATCATAATTGCGGAAGCACGATGTTCCTTCGCTGTAAAGAACACCTTGCAATCTGCTGAAAAAGCGACATTGCAGAACAATAAAAGTATCATCTCACTGAGTTTCGTAGTGCAATTCGATTCTTCAAGAATGTGAATGAGCATCTCAAAGGTATTTTTAGTTCCCTAGAAATCAACATTTTAACATTGATACTTTTTAAAAGAATAAATAATGCCATTAATCCTTACAATAATTTTGAGATGTGCATCGGGATAAAACGACAATGCCAAGAGGAAATGAGTGAAGATTTATCCATAGAAATTATGCGGTGTCCATTCACGCTTTCGATTGTATATTTCGAAGAATTTCGCATTCACGGAGTCAATAAACTTCTGTCGATAGAAGACTTTGCGAAGTTCTTCGTGCTGTCCAAGGACTTCTAGCATTTATAAGCAGTGTCTAAAGCAGTCCTTAGAGATGCCTTCCATTCTAAGGGCGAAACAATGGATAAAACATAAATTGTTGTTGAATTCAGATTATTAATGAAATGTATGCTTGTTTGCTTACCTTCCAATAGTTGCTTAGATTTCTGTAAGAAGCTAAGCTGATTTCCCATCGACCAATCTCTGGCAGAGTATCTTCGAGAGAGCTGGATGAGAGGAGAAATTAATGATCATCCTCGAGAAGCTCTCCATCAAGGCATCCTAAAGATAAGGAAACCAAATTCATGCTGTTACAACTGAAAGTTTAAAAAAGGGAAATAACTGTTTATTAGTTATCTTCACTTACCGAATTATTAAGTGAGAGTGTGAGTAGCTTATGTAGAATATCTAATAGCGTATTGGATAATTTCATGAGCTATGTGATTGATTTCTCAAATGTAAAAGGTTGTGCTTCTTCGTTCATTGATTGTTTCTTAGCTGTTGAGTGTTCTGATAACTTACAGCAGAAGAGTGCTTTAAATAGATTTATATAATAAATACAATCTTCTGATTCTATTGGTCGCTCGGAGTATTTCTAGACTACTGGTTGATCTTTGATTATCTTTCCTAGAGAGAGAGGGGATAATATTCATTTAGAAATATGAAATAATTACAAAATCTAGGTAAGAAATTATTTGTTTTACTTTTGATAGTTGAGCTATTCGCTTTGGTAGTCGTCGTATTGAATATCTACGGTGCGTTGTCTATGTTAATATAATCTAACACTGATACCAACTCGCTAAGGATTTCTTAATAAAACCCAGAGCATATCACTGCTTATTTCGCGTAATTGGATGTAGCTAGCAATCCTGCCAACCAACATAACAGATTATTTCTTTCTACCTTGAAAGGCGCAATATCCAGTTCTTGCTTCAGGAACAGATGATTCAGTAACTTGTATTGACGGTATGTCTACAGCACAAGATTCTCACCGATCATTGCTGTTGTATTAGTTGTTGTTTCATTCGATACATCTTCACTATCGATAAGTTATTCACTTGTTGTTCTCCATCCACCGACGAGTTATCCGAGGAATTGGAAACTAGATCGTTTCATCTCTTCGTTGTTTGATAAAGCGATGATGCAGGAGACAGATCGGAAGATGTTCACATAGGAATGGCAACAATTTGATTCTAATAAGGCAACAATGAAAAAAAATCAAAAAATAAGAGAGAATAGGATTATTTGCATTGTTTTTAATTTATTTACTCTCTAGCTTATCTTGCATGTGTTTATTGATAGCGAAGACAGTCACATCTTCATTGAAAATAATGCATGTGTGGAGTAGTTTAACTAAGGAACTCACACAATCATCTAATGCTGCTTTATTCTTTGTATTGTTCGCATATTCTTCCAAGGAATATACCTCAGATATGATCTTCAACCATTTTAAACTATTCTTCAGGATATCAGTGCCATTCACAAGATAGTTCTATTGGTTTCTATCGAGAGTTAGCACAAATGTTAAGAAATTACATGCCAAGGAAATTGTCATCAAACGAGATGAAGTAACTGCAGTTATGATTGTTGTGGAGGCTGCAGGTGATGGATGAGCAGGATCATTAACTTAAACAGTCTTATCACTTAAACTATTGTTCCTTTATCCTTTGTAGCTATTATTCTTAGTATCGCTTGAACTTATGGAATGGTTATGATTATCTTTAAGATTCTCTTTATTATTTTCTGTTTATTTTAAGCTATTCCCATCTGTGGATGATACTAATTATGAAGTTTTATTATTCTTTTATTTATTGTTGGTTGATCTATTAAATTTAACATTCAGCAGCCCTACAACGGCATCGAAGAGTTCAAGCTAGCTCGCAACAGCTACAGTGTTCGCTCCATCTAATCTCGCTAAGCGATGCAGCAGACAAATCAAATTTGCATAGAAAATATCCGGTGCAGACTGTTTCTCGAGATTCGCTTTAATATGCGAGAGAATATTCTTCGATTTCAACATTACTAACACCTCCTGCGCATTCAAATCCGACGAAGAACCATCAATTCCATCATGAGAATCCCCTTTATCTTCTTGATTCTCTGCATAAATATCCATATTCTCCTCATATATCTGCAATGCTTTGGATAATACCCTCATAGCTATTATCACAACAGAATATGCTTCATTGGGGGAGAGTATCACAGCTAAACAGCTATCAATTATTGATCCATAGAACTTCAATACTCTTGGTTCAAGGATCAATAACACAATATTCCAAGCCATCGTTCGAATAGCAACTTATCTATTCTACGTAAACGACAATATCCATCCTATCGAACTAGCTTTCAGAAGATGCTTCTTAGATGCTACGAGTTTCGTTCGTTCGACTGCATCGTCTAGCAACACCTGCGGGGAGAACACTAATAGAAATCTATGGAATAGTTTCATGATATTGATGATCTTAGATGTATTGAAGAAATCAATAGACGATCCAGTGTAAGCACTCAAGAAATGCATGATTAACGAATGGAACTGCTACTAAAGAAATATTTGTAGTTTCGTAGATGCTGTTAACGTAGTGCGCAATCCTAGCATGAATGTTAATGTCCTAACATATGTATCACTGAGTTGATGATTATGTGGTGCTGCGCCATGGCATTTCACAAGTAGTTATATGAATAAACTGTTTTCGTTGAGAAGTAGCTTCTTTGTTAGCGAAGCATGATGTGGGAGATGCACTCGAGTTTCCAAGTCGAATACAGACAGCAGGGTGTTCAAGAACTGAACGATATGCTTCATGCGAGTGGTGTCTTGCAGATTGACTAAGGGAATTTAGAAGAGATATGATAATTAGGAGATTTAGAGGTATTCGGATATTTCGGTGATAAGATTGGAGAGTTAAACGCAAGAATTGTAGAATGGTTTTGTTGTGGAATGGAGGATCTCGCTGTAGATATCCAATGCGAGAATGCTGTATGTCGAAGGGCTGTTGTTAGTTCCTTCATTGGTTATGATATTGCTATTGACAGCTAAGAACTTCATCAGCAGTTAGCTCACTGTTGAAGAGTAAAACAACGGATTTATGGGATTATGTGGTACTCTATCAAAGGTATACATATCACTATCTTCATTATTGCTAGTATCCACAAGTGCTTAATGTAAACTAAACCACTGTAGCAGCTACCCCATTGATTTCATTGTACTTGTGATATCTAACTCTTCAGCTTATGCAATAACTACCTTACTTTAGAGTGTTTTGAGTTCTTTACCGAATAATTCCTCAGCATTGCTCACATTCTGTAATTCCTTGATGTAATGCTCTTCATAGCTGTTCAGTGGATAGATGCTTTTCCATGTATCGGTTTAGATTTCCTCAGCTGATTGATATACCATGTTGGTTTGGAATTCGATGAGTTGTCCTTTGAGGAGATGATGCGAAGATGGAGATTTGATTTCGAAGGTATTAGTTGTGGCGGCATTGCGGGAGTACACGGGGCTTAGTGAAAGAGATAGCAGATAAAGCAGCTTTAAGCTGTAGAATTGGAGATCTTTAGCAGGGGAGAGAAGATTACATAAGAGATTGTATTTTAATTGAGCTTGGATGTCCGCGGTCAAGCAGAGTAACACCTAGAGGGAAAGAAAGAGAAAGAAGAAAGGAGTGAAAGGGGGTTAATAAAAAATATTCAATATGGTATTTGTGTGTGTGTGATTGTGTTTGTTACTTGATATCTAAGCTTAGGTAGAAGTGTTAAGTTCCCAAGGAATGCTGTCAATAACACTAAGTAGCTCGCTTTAAGTTGCGCATCAATCACCATAGGATTCTAATTCTATGCATTATCAACTTAGCTTAATATGACAACTGTTCCTTGGATGACTGCTACGACAGCTTATTCTATTTCTTTCGACACAGTGTGCTTTCTATCAAGCATATGGAGTTTCTCAACTAGCTACTCAATCGCTGCTGATTTAAGCTTCGATTGCACTTTCGGATTATTGCTTACTTCACATAAACTTAGGATCTCTTCAGAAGATACTGATACTTTCATAGTACTGCTACTATTCTTCGAAGGTGATATTGTTCTATCAATGTATGAGATACCATCAGCTTGCCCACTCATGAACTATTCCAATGGATCATTGAGTACATTGAGCTCATCTGCTTTATGCTACATTTGTATTCTCGCGACGTAATGCGTAGTCTCTCGGTTTATAAAAGTATTATTCAGGAGCTATTCGTTCTTTAATATCTAGAATGCTCGCTTGCGTATCTGCGCATGCTTGCTGAATAGATCGATAGTTAGCACACTAATCCATGCTTCTTCACTGTGATTCTTTAATTGTTCAGTAAGTAATTATGCAATAGAGCTGATTTGCTCGTTCTCTGCGAGTTAGAGTTAACTAAACACAGGGAGGAAGCGATAGATATGGTCAATAGCGTTAATGTCACCGCTTTGGGTGAAGTAAATGCTGCAGAAATTATGGATGATTTGGAGAATCAATGGGATATTTTATTCTTGAGATAAACCTGCTAAGATTAGTTAGGAGGATAGATAAGGGTCGAGAAGAGATTAGCAGATGAGCTATCCTGATGAGAAGGATTATCCACTAACTGTGCGGATACTCCAATCGTTACGGAGGAGACCACTTAGCTAAGGGAAACAGACAAAAAGATATCATTAAAATAAATACAAAAAGAAACATGGAAAGGGGGAATCGAAAGAATTTACAATCTCTAAGAAGAGTGTGTTTGCTGTAGTTTTGGTAGGGATATGTGCGATCTACACAATGGATCTGCGGATGTCATTGTAGAATAGCTGACCATTCAATGGCTTGCGAGGCTTCTCAGCGATTGTAAACAATAAACATTCCAAATAGATTCCTAGAAATAAGGATTAAAAAAAAGAGAGATAAAAGATTAAGAGATATATGCATGTTAAGCTGTTGAATGGTTTATTACTGGGATATTTGGAGTGTGATGCGAAGGGTAGAGCAAGGAGAATTTGCTGTAGACTTTCATTGAATTTTTGGAATTGTCCTATTGATGTGAAAATCAACCCTTCAGAGTATCCAGGGACTTAAAGCTCAAAATTCTTGAGTTCTTGTACGGATGCTGCAAGTCTTGTCAGCTTCAAAGCAAAACACATATCACAAATTAAATACAGAAGAAGATGAGAATACATTCATATGAACTCTCTCTCTCTTTTGGTTAAAAATCTTTTACTTTTTAATCTGAGATTGTGCCTGACGAATTAGGGAATACCACTGCGTATGCATACAATTAATCGAATTGCTCCTTGGAGAACACACATCTGAGTTGTGGGTTGAAGAGATAGAAATACACTTATTCGATCGTCTTCTTCTGATTAGCTTGTAAGCTCTCATACTCGCTGGCATCTAATATGCAGAAGATATCACGCAATCGCAGGAGAACGCAAAGATATTGTAGCTCACTGTAGATAACATCCTCCTTCGAGTGGATTAACTGAGCAAAATCAGAAGAAAAAAATAATGAAAAAGTAAGATAATATAAACATAACAATATTTATATCTCTCTATCTCTTTCTTTGTGTTCTTTACATTAGCAGCTCTATTGAGTAGATTCCCTACAAGCATCTATGTTGCTGCTAAATTCACTTTCTTGTAATGGTTCAGTGCATTTGTAAGCTCAGCGAGGAGTCTACAAGCATGACCGATGGATAGCTCGTTCTAAATCGATTCTATTGCTGCTAATCCAATCGCTTATGTTATCTAAAACAGTGTCCAAGTACCATAACTCGATGGATCTCGAGAAACAATGCTGGTACTATTATTACTATTAGTCCCTTTATTCCCCTTAAGCTACTTCAAGGAAGGATAGCTAAGTTAAATATATGCACGGTCATCTCTAAGATGAAGCTAAGTAGCATTTGCAGATCTAGCATCAGCCATAAGAGGAGATTAGCTTACTTTAACTGCTTTAGCTATGCTAGCGATTATCAAACTCTAGCATTGAAAAGCATAATATCTCCTAATCTCTTCGTTCTAAGAACTAGCAGTTGCTGTATTAGTTATCCCATTTTATGTAGTAGTAGTAGTAGTAGTAGTTATTCTAATAAGTTCCTCGATGATTTCATATTTTCTTGTGAATACTTGCGGTGGATAATCCTCTATGATTGCTGGAAGATATTCGCTGAGTAACTCATACTGCACTGCATTATCAGCGAATTTCAATTGCACACCGATGTCAAATAATACCTTTTCATCGGAGTCACTTAGTTCTAAAGGAGATTGTTAGTATTAGGGAATCCAATCTACAGAGGTAGTGTCTATTTAATTTTAGGAGAGTCTCTCCATGATAGCTGTGTTCTTATTAGTTGTGGTATTAAGCTATTTCATAGAGGCATTGCTGTTATTATTATTAGCATTTGGAGTTGCATCCATGAAGGTATTGTGATTGATATTCTTAGACATTTTGTTGATAGTCTGATCGGGTACTACAGGACGAAGAGTTTAAGTTATTGTTTAAGCTGTGATAGTACGCACATAATCAAATCGAGATTGCTATTCATCCTATTCTTATAACTTTTCTTCATTATTATCATCAAAATTGCTATTCTCCTTTATCTATTCTTTCTATTGTTCTAACTATTACCCTTATGGTTATTATTCATTCTAGCTATTATTGTTATTATCTTATTGTTGTTGTGTAGCTTTCACGATGTTTCTAAGTAGCTCATCTAAATCATTGATAATGATCTCTAAACTAGCTTATGAACTAGCATACCCTCTAAATCCAAAGAAGAATTCAATTGCACCATATTTCACGAGTAGCTTAGCACCGCTTGAACTCTAATTGGAAAAATAGCAAATTATCATTAAGAGATGTTAGCATAATCGTATTGGATGTCTATGGTGTTTATTAGTTATTCTTGATATTTACTTCAGAGATGAATAGTATGATTTAAACTGCTTTGTGGATGATCTCAGGAGATGCGGAGTCTTAGAAGTCGTTGATCCATTAGATGATTATCGAAGGCAACTCGAGAAACCGACTGGATAGCCATTCACCTGTGAGTATCTTATTGGATAACTTCGAATGGAGATTACTGATCTACCTTTCTTTAGTCTCGATTGGACCACTCCCTATTAGCAAATCATAAATTTTAAGATAATATGAGAATCAGAATAGTATTGTTTATGTCTTCTGGGTATGCCCAATGCGTTAACATTATCCCTCCCCGTGAATCAATAAATATGTGCTAAGAGATTGAATCTTTACTGATCTTTTCGATTGACTCCTTCACGCGTGCTAAGTCCATATCCTTCTCTGCTGCTGATTTTTGAATTTGTAGACCTGCTGCTGGGGATGGATACAAGGGGGGATATTATTATTATTATCTTTCGGATTTGATTTATGTTTTTTGAAAAACTAACTCTATTGATTCAGAAAAGAAAGTAACTTGAATTTGTGTTTTTGTTTTTGTTAAGATATGGACATTGTTTTTAGAGATGCGGATTTAAAAAAAATAAATAGCAGGGGAATATTGATGGATTGATTAGTAAAACAGTCGAGAAAGAGATTTTGGGTATTAAATATTGATTGATTTGGATAATATGCTTAGATTTACTTAAGGCATTGATAGAAATGACATAATTGTTCAATAATTTTAATATTTAGTTGAAGGAATTTAAAGAAAAATGCAGCTGGTAATTGAAAAAAAGATATGACGTATGCTTAAAGAAAGAGAGAGTGGTAGAATATGCAAAAAGGATGAAAAATATTTAAAGGAACAATGATGATCATTTGAAAAGTGTAGGATAACTATCCATCAGCAGCAATTGTTTTACTTAAAGTATCAATAGATATTAGGAAATATTAATAAAATTTATTGCAAAATTGCAAAGAAGGAATTGTTATTGCTGACATAATATGAAGGAACAATCCTGGGAGATATTACTTTTTAAGATAATGTACATCTTTGCTTTTTCATTGGAAGAAAAAGAATGAATCTCTCCCATTAATTAGATCTAGGTAATAGAAGATATGAAAGAGAGAGAGAGAAATTATGAAATATTAGCATAATCAACATAATTTAAAAGTAATTCATAGAAAAGAAAACCTTAGAATCAGATCAATTTTGAGAGAAACTTTTCCTTATTAATAAAAGAAAAAATAAAAGTAAAATAGATAAAAGTTAATTTGCTTATCAGATAAGAAGAACTCTAGAATATTCATTTTTTAGAATAACATTCCTACGACAGGAGGGGATTGCTACTGAGATGCTAAAGCATGCTTAGTTGATAGGGGATTCATACCTAATAAAAGAGAAATAGACAGAGTTTTGGATTATTGTTATCTGTGGGGTTATCTCAGTTTGTCTGAATAGAAATATTTAATAAATTACAACAATAACACAATAGCAACTAGAGTGTACACAATCATTGCGGGAAAGTAATTGCACAGTTCAGAAATACGAAATTGTTCAAAGAACATTACAACATACTAAATAAATATGGATTTGAAGAAAGCTATCTCAATCGAATCTAGGAGGAAAGTTGTTAAATCTATTAGGAAGAAGATGAAGACTAGAGAATAGAGATGTTAAAGGAGATGTTTGTTCCCGTGGAAGGATAGTCCAGGGATGGCTATTGGGGAGCGAAATTAACAGATGAATGAATCCAAGGAAGAAATCCATGAAGAACAGTTGAAAGAAGAAGAAGAAGAAGAAGAGTGTAGAAGAGGAATCACAGAAAAGGGAGAAGAATAAATATTATTTATGAATATGAGTGATGGTTCTAACAATGCTAGGGATTGCTATGAATGCGATGATTATTCGTTAGATGCATGTTAGGGGTGCTTGCATCAACACAGTAGTGAAACTAACAATGATAAGAAATAGAGTGATTATTGTGATAATTAGATAGATGCTAGTTAAGATTAATAAGAATTATCATAATCATATTCAAAATCATAATCAGAGCAGTGTTATGATGGACATTATGATTATTTAACATATCAGCAAGAATCGCTATGCTAGGAAAAAACGAACGATAACGATAATGGTGATGATGGTGATAATAACTAAGCTGAATCTTAAGAAGCTTAGTAGTAGTGGTATCAATTCATGATGAATATGCATCTCAATGCATTAAGAGAAGAAGAAGAAGAAGAAGAAGAAGAAGAAGAAGAAGAAGAAGAGCAAAGAATGTTAACAATTGAAGTAAAAGATTAAGATGGATTAGCTGCAGGAGGATGCTAGAGTGAAGAGCTTGAAGATGAAGATGATGATAACGGGTTTGCAGAGAAAGAAGAAGAGGACGAAGAATAAATGAAGTTGGATATTCTTAACAATGAAGAGCAATCGAAGGAGGATAGTAATAGTAACCAATTTAGGATGTTGGATTTGGAAAATGATAGTAATTCTACTCCTGATTTTGTTGTGATTGATGATGATGAGGGTAATGAGTAAGAGGAGGAGGAAGAGGAGGATGATAATCCTGAACTTAATGGTGATACTTAGATGATAGAAGCCCAAGAGAATGATAGTGATTATGAATAAAATGAGAGCCGCAATAACGATAGCAGCGATAATTAAGAGATCAGCAGACTCCAAAGCAATTAGTTTTTCGAAATCTCTCAACTTTTGCTGCAAAGGCCTCAAATGTCGTAAACACACAACATTGGGAGGGAATATATTTTTGGATGTAAATTTGAAAAGAAGAGAATGCAATTATGGATGTGTTTTTTTTTTCATTTAAAATAGCGAATTTCAGCCAAATGAATAAGATTTATGGAGTTCAGTAGATAATCTGGAAAATCTCATGGATGAGGTGCTTTAATAAATAGGAATAAGAATAAAATCTTATGAAGGATTGACTATTTAGTAAATTGAGAGAATACCAGTCATCGAGCATTCCGCAACAGAACAAGAAGAAGGACGTCATATTCATTAGCATAAGTCAGATACAATAATAATTTGGCATTTTTTAATATGGATATTGATTCATTAGTGATTGTGCTATTTTACCTAATCTTTTTGTGCTCTCTTTCTTTGTCTTTTCTTCTTCTTAGGTCATGCTCAATATGCTTATGCGAGTTTGCTAATAAGGAATTAGTGAAGCTGCTAGGATGTGATCACATTTTTCACATAAATTGCATAGATCAATGGTTGATTAGTAAATCTTCATGTCCACTTTGCAGGCAAATACAAAAATGACAGAGAAAGGCAAATTTCAAATATGAGGAGTATTACACATATTCAAGTAATTTTTGTGTTAACATGTGTTGTGAGTTTAGACTTATGAATTGTGATGACAAGAAGATAATATAACTGAATAAGATAAAGATTTGATGTAAAACAATGAGGATGATTATTTGAAATTATGTGGATAACCATAAGCACAAGCTTTGCTAAAATAGATGTGAGAATTTTTTAGCATAATTCATAGAAAATAAGGAATTCATAAGGATTAAATATATTCTTGTTTGCGTCTTGATAAGAATGAAGGATAATATTACTGGATTCAATACAGATTTAAGGGTACAAAACAACATTTGCATTCTTGTATGGGAGTTTATTTTTTGTAAGATAATTTACATCTTTGTTTTTTACTAAAAAAGAATTATGAATCTCCCTCCCTAGCAATATTAGATCATCATACAAGAAAGCATAGAGAGAGAGAGAGAGAGAGAGAGAGAGAGAGAGAGAGAGAGATAAATTATGAAACATGAAGAATAACAATAATCAACATAATTCTAATATTTGTTCTAATAAGAAATAGAACAGAAAACCTTAAAATCAGACCATATTTAAACAAA
>Ga0302271_10003797_pt1 | contig 12461 bp, 6 predicted proteins | sample III_Bog_N1_1_FD_198767 | JGI IMG/M metagenome (GOLD analysis project Ga0302271, IMG submission 198767) | Peat permafrost microbial communities from Stordalen Mire near Abisko, Sweden - III_Bog_N1_1 | ecosystem: Environmental > Terrestrial > Soil > Wetlands > Peat | place: Sweden: Abisko... | reverse complement strand
AACGACAATGAGATTCTTTGATGTGTGCAAAATTCGATCAGTGTCTAGAATAAATATTATCAAAAACAACCAATCTTTTTTGGGCTGAACTCTCTAAATCCTCAAAATATCTCTTCATTGTCTGCATTCTACACAAATTCAACAACATGGATGCAGGTGACTATTACTAACTAAAACGAGATTAATTTGGGGCTAATCGCTTCACTCAACTAGGTGAATACTACCTTGCTTGCTTAGATCGCTATGTCAAAACCTAAACGGTTGTAGAAATGATGAGCTGCTAGGATATCCACAGATTACAGGAGAAATTCATGGAATGTATAAAAAAACAAATGCGTAATTTATCTCAAATCATCAGTCTAGCTGAGGAAATGTCAGTGCTGCTTGAGCAATTCAAGCAAGAGTATAACATGCCAGGTAGTCGAGATATGTATGTGTATTCATGCATGAAGCTGCTGACGTTTTTCCAGAATGAAACGATTCTAACAGAATTCTAATCCCTCAAAGAGCAAAAAGAAAAAATCATGTGCTTCGTCTTGCTAGTGCTGTTCATCAAACTCCGCGGGCATCAGTTACTGTATGATTTGTTCGTTGGATGGTCATCGTATTCTTCTTAAGTTTTCCTGAAACCGCAATAAAAAATGAATGTCTCCGAAATACCTCTGTTAGCTAAGGTGTTAAATGTCAAGAGATACTACTTCCCTATGCTCGAATAAGTCACATACACACTGGCTGCACTTGTGTGTGTCTAACCTGCAGTAATTATACAACTCACGAGGAAATACCCAGGATAAGAAATGCAATACTAAAATATTGCCAAAATCTACAAAGATGCACTCAATCCTGAAATTGAATAGTAAGACTATTTTTGGCATTTCGTTGAGATATTCTTCAAGAGATGCTCGTAATACATCGATCATACGTCGCTTTACATGTTCTCTTCATTTCTTGAGATGTCATATTTTCAACTACGACAGGCATCTAAAGTTTAAGAATAAACAGATAATCAAATTCTCAAGTTGATTACGGACAAAGATGCGTTCAAATACAACTAATTATTTGAATTTGTGATTTAGAAATATCTTCCGAGATTGCAAAATTATGTTGCAACAATAAAAAACAAACCACAATAGGATTGGAGTTTTATAGCAATGATCATAGAAGATTAAGATATTTCAAAAGCATTGAGCACTGCGCAAATAAATCAAGTCAAGCAGTGGAGTGGAGTGTATGAATGCTTCTTTGTGTAAATCTAGAATAGAATCAAGTTATTTTAGAGTCTTAGAATGTTTAGAAGTGAATAGAATGATGATTAGTAGGAAAATGCATAAACTGAATCTAAGGAAAATGTTCTTGTTGATAATCCCTTCAAATTCATTAAGTTTGCGTGATATGAAAATATGATTTATGTTATGTATTTAAAAAATAATTATAATTTACCAAAAGAAGTAGAAATTCTGCTTACAAAACCACAACAGAAAAATGCCATTTTTTAAATAAATCTGCACATAATCACTCAGTAGATTTGATTTTGAACAACAAAAATAAATCAACTAAAGTATATTTTCGATTGCATTTCCTTTTCCAAAGCAACAAGTCTTTTCAATGTTTCAGCTAACTCAGAATTATTCTACGCAGGTATCCTAGAAATCTACAGCTGCTAAAGCGTCTTTTAATGTTGTTATTGTTCCATTTGTTAAATCTTATCTTCAAGAGAAGATACCTATTACACAAAAATCCAAAAAATAAATAAAAAATGGTTGCTCTTTAATTGTAGTTTTTCAAATACAAGAAATGATCTGCCCTCTTTAACAACAAAACTACACAAACTAGAACTAACTCTCTTACCTATCTCTGCTAGCTCAAGATCAAATTCGATATTTCTTATTGCAGTTGTTGATTTTATGTCTGCACCTTTTGCAATTCATTTCTGGATTCTTTTAAGTTTTGATAGGCTGAATCAAACTTTTCTTGGAGATTTTTTGTCAATGAAACCATCCGAGCAGACTCATTGGATATTGAATTTCTTTCGTTTTAAGCAAGAATTAGTTAGTTCTTAATTGCATCTACTTCAGCTTATTTCTTGGATAGTTCCATTTGTTTCTCAAGATATTACTTCTAAACCTCATCCATCTCCATGCGACATCTCTCCATCTACTATGAAATTGTATCTACTTTGATCTTCAGCACATTAATTTCCCCTTATTTAGCTTGCAGTTTCCCTAAATTATCTTTAGATTCTGCTTGAAATTTCACAGATTTCTACTAATTCTCTTCTAATCGTTTGATCAATTCCGATGTCGTTTTATTCATCTCATTTAATTCAATTTTATGGCATCTCAATATCTCATCTTTCTCTAATTTCCAAGCACTTTCAAATTAATGTACTCGCATCTTTGTCTCTGAGATGTAACCCTACAGAGCTACATATCTCTCTTTAAGATCATCTGATGATTTGAGTGCCATAACTTCTTGTTCCAAGTAACTAACTTTTTATTTCATAATCTCTAACTCTTTGTGTTTGAAATCGCACAGTGAATTTAACTCTAGTTTTTCATTCTACAAATTCTACGCTTCTTTCGATAGCGATTCAAGCTACTCTTTGTAATTCTAATTCTAAGCAGTTAGCTTTCCAATCTACTCAATATTTGCTATGTTTGTTTGTTGCTGATTGATGAGATTATTCGTTGAGAACTATTAAATACTACCTCCTTGTTGCATTTATGCAATTTATCGTAATAACCTCTCAACTTCTGCATTTTTTTCTGTTAACAGTTCATTAATTCTCTTATTTTCTACTAAAATTGCTTCCGAATTGCTTTCAATCTCAACAACTTAATGTTCAGGGAGAATAGTTGTCTCAATGATTGCTTGAAGTTTTTGATTTTCTACACGAAGTTCTTTAAGTTTAATCTGCAACGACCCATTCTCTTTACTTAGAGATTCGTTTTAGGATTATTTATCCTTCGCAATCTTCTGCAATTTTTCATTTTCTCCAAGCAATAAATCGATTTTCTTCTCCAATGATTGCGATATGCCTAGGTAGTTTTTTAATTCGATAGATTGAATCTCAGATTTCTTTTGGAGGGAAAGGTAATCTTCTTTTGATTGTTCTCCTGAGCTAAGATTGCTCTTCGTTTCACTTTAACTGGAATTAGCAATGTTATTTACTAAAGGTTTATTTTGATTCTTAGATTGAAATATCTGAGCTTGCTTAAGCAAAAACAGTTATTTTTCATTTTCAAGCATTAAGAGTTTCGTTTTCGATTCAAGATCTCGAATGACACCTAGAAACCGCTTGTTTTCGAGCATCAAGAGTTAGATGTTTGGTGGATTGCCAGCTTCGTTCAGCTAGATTTTTTTCTCCGCTTCTTATTGCTCTTTTTGTTGAATTTTTTCATTTTCTTTAATTAAAACTTTGATTTTTTGAATGAGTTCATCGTTATGCTTCTGCGTGCTAGCACAAAGAGCTCGACTAACACCTAGCTCTTCTTTAAGCTTTACAACAGAGTTTTCTAAATCTTAGATGGTTTTTTATTCTTTTTGCTGAGATCTTAGATTCGAATCAAATATTCCTTATCCTGCTGTGTGCGAACTAAAAGTATCTTACAGCGACTTGCTGAATTATTATTGTTGAAGTTATGAAGAAATCGAAGAATTCAAAGAAGCTGCAGATGGACTTTACGCGGTTTATTACATGGTTCCAGGTTGTTAATGTACGGGAGTTGTTAATCCTATTGAATGAGTTTAGTTGTTGTAGATGCTGAGATTCGAAGTAGAAAGTGGTGAATTAATTCCTGAATTAGTAGTCATTTTAGGTATTGGTGTGCTGAATCTCTAATTCTAAGGTTGCATTATTGGCTGTTGAACTAATCTAGGTGGCTATGAATGCGATACTGGAATCTATCCTGCGTACATTGATCTTCTTGTTAGTTAAGGAGAGTTAATCATATTCTAAGGAGATGGCATTTCATTTGGGAGGGTTGCCATACGCTGGGAGTTGATTGCTGGTGGCGGTGGCATGAAATGGGGGACACGCTATTGTTGTACTTAGAATTGCTGCTAGTATCCTATTTACCGCATGTGGTCTTTAGGTGATGAGAGGTATAAAGATATCTAGATTATTTATCTAATTGTTTCAATAATTATCTCAAGATTAATTGAAGCAACAATACCAACAATCTTAAAATATCAATTCGAGAGTGTTAGTATTTCTCCCAGTTAGATTCTTAGAGATTTTAAGAAGAAATCTTAACAGTAATTAAAATAAAGAAAACTAAAAGGAAACCAAGAAGGAATTGATCAAAAGAATAAAAGTTATTTTGCTGTTTGTGTGTGGGTTTATTATTCTCATATTTTTTACAATCTATTTTGGTTATCATTATTTGCATGAAATTTGAGATAAAAGTCAATGGAAAAAAGTTATTTTGAACAATAATCACTTGGCTCCATATTTCCAGTTTATGGCCTTTACTACTGATTCAAAATATATAAGTCCATTTTGAGGTTAAATAACTGCAATTATTAAAAGATAATTCAGCACGTTCCAAAAAGAAATGAATGTTTGGAAGAACAAATATTCAAAGAATAATAAAAGTATTCTAAAACTCCTGTTTGAAAGCCATAAAAATAAGCTTCTTTTGATGATACTTCAAATTATTATAAATTACTTAATCGTCAATATAGGATTGAAGTTCTTGATTTAATTTGATTAAAACGATGGCTTAGATTGTATTTTGTTTTTCTTGGGATTTGATAATCAAAATATCAGTGTTATTATTATTATCATCTGCATTAAGAGAATCAAAATATACAAGATTTTATTTAACGGAATGAGAGCCTCAAATGAAGATGGTGTCTACACTAATCATGTTCTTAAAATGAACCCTCATCAGATGAACCAACTTAAAAACTTCTTTTTCCTTAGCGAGCAAGAATAACTCCAAGAGAAGCAGAATAATCAGTTGAAGTCGACAACTCCAAAGAAAAAAAATTCAGTGACTCTTGAGAAATTACAGAATTCTAATGCTGAAGTTCGCGTTGATATCAAGGTGGTTTTTTCGATTGGAATGGACAATGTCTTATAAATTTGCTTTTGCACTTTTAGGCGTTTAGTCGAGCAGTTGCGTAGATTTTAGATGAAGACCCAGAGAGAATAGAAGCTCATCTACTATAAATGTCTATGAAGAAGAAAGTACAACATTTGTTTTGAAACTGATGTGAGTGCAGTTTTATTCTTTTAAAATGATGGTATTTCAACTAATACAGCAAAATTGTCCTCTTTTGGCTATTTCATTGAAAATATTCTTGCATTTCTAGATATCCTTTGAGGATTTTCATAGTCTTCAGACGGAGTTCATTGCGAATCTCTACACAAACCCTCGCCACCCTCTTGATATGGGTTTATCACAGTTGAATCAGATTAGAATAGAATTCGAAGAAGCAGCCCAACGAGCAAGGGAAAAGAACAGCCCAAATGAAGGCATACCTATTGACGTATATTACCAATGTTTATTCTAGAAATAAATGGAGATAATAAAATATATTTTGGGTGATTCTTTCTTGAGATAAAGTTCTTTTTATTGTTTTCTGCATACACAGGGATTTAGCTAGGTGCTTGCTAAGAAGATGGAAATGGATCCAATTCGTGTGTAAAAGTTTCTGCAGCGTTCATCGTTCTTGAGTTCAGTAAACAACAATAATAAACCATTTTCATTTCCAGTCATAAACTGCTTGAAACTAATTGATTTAAGGAGGATCTTTTGTTGTTACTTAACAAAAATATGATCGTGTTAATGCATGGAACACTATTCCTTGGCTAATTTTAAGTATTGCTGAGAATAGATAAGCTGGAGTGAGTTCTAATCGATGCTCGATAAAGAATCTACAATCCGAGAGGATCTCTTGGATTGGTTCATGCACAACGAATCCGAATCATCTCAGCTTTTGTCTAAACTTGAAGAAAAATCGAATCATTTTCTCAAACCCAAAGCAAGAACTTCCCAGAGAATATTCCTGATTGAGCAACTTCTGGAAATCCAAGTTCAGAAGAAATTGTATTTGCTTGTGATTTTCGATGAGTGCACGATAGCCTTGTATGATGCTGTGACGTATGCGAGTGTCCTTGAATATGTAATTCCGTAAGATACCCTTCATGAACCGCTGTCATCTTAATAGCAGACAAGTGTGAAGAGTAGTAAAGATGAAGAATAAAAGACTAGCAAGGATGGTGATAGCAGCATTGATATCAACAATATTGCTGTGAATACACCTATCAAAAGTAGTATTTTTCAGTTATTTTTAAAATTTTCTTTGTTTTTCTTCTTCATTTGACTTTCCTCCCTTATTCTAAGCAGTTCGCTCATTAATAGGAAGCGCAACTGGTATAAATCGCAGGAGAGCTTCTACGAATCTCCAAGAACAATAATAATCCTTGAAACCTTGGAAGAGTCCTATTTCAGAGAATAAATTACTTGACTCTGTAGCGGAAACCAAATCTAGAGGGAGCAATAAGTCAACCAACAATAAAAACATGAATAATGTGAGTGGCTATTCCATTGAGCAACCAGATAACTCTCCAGTGAACAGAAATTAGCTTTATTCATCTCCACAAAGTACAATTAGAGGGTAGATGAGTGTGACAAGGAGAAGTCTAATAAATAAAGACAACAATTCCCTTGTTTAGGATCAGTAATCTCCACGGGATAATTTTAGATCTAGAAAAAATAGTTTCAATTAAAGTATATCTGGAGATAATAAAGATAACAATCTTGGTGGTTCAGTGATTTCCAAGACAGCCTTTAGCACCCCTGTGAAATAATAAAACAGCAGAGAGACTAAAGCAGTCAACAATAAGCTTCTTGGGTTGACAGCTGCAAGTACAGCTGTTGGTACATCGATTTTCTCCAATACAATTCGTAGGTTCAACAACGAAAGAGAGAATAACTAAATTCTTACCAACAACAACAGCAACAGTAACAGCAATACTGCGAATCAATATGATAGTTTCAGTGGATATGCAACATCCCGCAAGCACAGTACTTCCAAATATGCTTCTGCTTCGTTGCCTAAGAAAAACACCCCTTATGTATTTTCAGCTAAAGGATCAAGACAGAACTCTTTAGCGGAAGCGATTCCTATTCCGATACCTTAAAATGTTTCCTGCGATGTTTCTCCTTAGAAGAATCACTACAAACATATGGATACTACGCCATTGTAATTGTTACATAGTTCTAAGTCGCCATTTATTAAAGCTAGAGGAGCAGGATCGTAAGAATACTCTTCGAATAATCTAGATAAACCATTTAAACTAAATGCCTCACCTGCAAGCACAGCTGGGAATTCATTCAAGCATTCGTAAGAAGAAGATAGAATGGAAAACGATCCAACATTGTACATAGCAATCAAGATATTTCTCACAACAGAAATCAAAGATGAAGAAAGGAAAAGAGTCTAAGCTTCTTTTGATTAGTTCTATGAAATGTTCAGAAGAGACGCTTCGAAGTTTCCTTACTAAATGCCATCACCAATGAAGGAGAGGAATACAAGTAAGAGAGAATTAAAGCTGAGAAAGACCTTGAATTATTCATTTTTGCTTTCTTTACTTATTCCATTTCGTCTCATCAGGAATCATGCCTGCAGATCAAGAGGATTATCTCCTGCAGGATTCTGCCAATAGAGACATTCTACGTCGTCTTTGGAAGAAATTCTACTAGCTCCCTGTGGATTTCGCTGCAGCATATGCAAAAGCTGTTAACGAGATTATCTTAGATAAAAACTTAAAATCAGTTATTCTTGAAAGTATCAAGCAGATTCAAAAACGATCGGGGTAAACCAATCAGAATTCCTTCAACAAACCAATAAAGACTATTACATTTCAGCCTTAAACTACATTCAATAGTAGCAATAGTAAACCTACAGCAGCTATATTCTACAAGAAAAAACGATGTTGGAGATCAGAAGCTGGGAAGAAATAACTCCAAGGTAGAATACACAAAAATGATTATGGGTTGATTTGTTGCTCATTTTGTTTTAAAAAAAGATCTAAAGGATTTGGATTCCCATATGAATATAAATCCATGGAATTCAGAGATGACAAAACGGACATAAAGCAAGATGCCAGCGTTTTTGAAAGAAATTTAAGACACTGTGGATAGACAATTAGAAGAAAAATTGCAAGAACGAGCTAAGAGTGCGAATAAAAAGAAAACTTATGTGAGTAGTGCTGACAACACAGAAACTACTGAGAACAATAACAATAAAACTAATTCGAACAATGGAGGTTAACGAAATAGTAGTTCTTAAGGGGATAACGCAGAATAATCGAATTAAAACAGTGTCAGCGTACGAAGCAAGCGTATGAAAGCATTCTCGGTAACTTACAGTAAGGAATTAGAAATCCTGGCTATTGGACTCATTAACAGATAATTGCAGTTATACGATGTGAGCGAAGAGAAACAAGGTACAACAATGAGTCGTATTTATTGGCATTAGTTCACAGAATGCGTGATTGAAGTCTGTTTTAGATACAATTAAGTCACGCACAAGTGGAATATTGCACTGCTTTTTGAAAACGATCAGCTGAGGGTATATTAAATTGTCATTGCACCGAAGAACCCACCTTAATTCGCTAAATCTGTGGGTCTCTTCTAATTGTTCTTCTCGTATTCGTTTGAGGTGGAAGTTGATAGGATGGCTACTTTCTAGCATGAAGCACTTTTGCTGACATCGTATAAAGGACATTTTTATGTGTTTTAAGATCATCTGACATCAGCGAATCATTCGTAAGATTGCTAAGCAGTGACATAATATTATCTAGATTAAGAAAATAAATTGACATTCAATGGCACTGCCCTGAGTATCACTGCTGTTGCATCGTCAGATACATATCGATTACTAATATTTGGAACTTCGAAAGGAAAAATAGCATTTTATGAAGTCAAAACGAAAGGTAAATTATTAACAAAAATTAGCAAATTTTGACGCAACTAAATATGATTGTCGATTGATTTGATTACTGATATTGCTGTTACCTTTTGCTAGAATTTCTGGGCATTCAAGATGCTGGGGATGGGTCAATCGTGAGCTTGCATGAGTTCAAGAAACAAAATTAATTAGTTTCAATATGTTCTAATCATATGGTGACGATTTGGGACATTGCAAGGAGAGTGTAGATCTAAAGTTTTAGAGGGAGTTAAGATCAGTAGGAGATAGGGAACTCAAGGATTTCTGCGTCGATTTTTTCACAGGAAATGGGGTAGTTACTCGTCGCTGCAAATTCATTGAAAGTATGGGAAATGAGAGTCAATAAAGATCTTGTGTTCTAAGAAAAGAAGATGTAATTGCTCTATGACTGGAGACAAAAAGATATCTACAAATAAGACAGTAAGGGCTTTAGATTTTAGAGATATTGGGGAGTTTGAAGGGAGATTTACACTTTTATCTGCGTTTTTAAACAAGTTCTTTTAACATTTTCTCTTATTTCTTTTTCATTTCTTAGACTATTTGCTGATAGAATCTGAGAAAAGCTCCCTCCATCAATAATAACTAAAAGGGTAACACAAATTCTAAACTCCAACAAAGTTAAAGCGATAATTCACTGGCTCTATGAACGTCAAAGGTCTCAGTGTCATTTAAATCCAACAATCTCCTAGCATCGCTGGTTTTTAGTCTTCCAACAAAACTTCCTTTTAAGCTATTTCCATCAAGCAAGTAGTGCTAAGTAAGGGGATGTTGATCCTTTGGGATTCCACCTAAAAAGTCACCGTTGTGAACATGAATGATTTCAAAGTCAAATACTCCTTTATGCTCTCCGCAGGGGAAGATGAGAAAATCGAAGTTATTGATATTCTCGACAACAAAATCATCGCCTTGGCAACTAGCAAAGGGGAAATATTCTTCAAGAACCTCTACACTGAAGAGCTTTGTTACAAAATCTCAGATTATAATAACTTCCCACTGAAAATCACATTGCTTTTGTTTCTACCTGATGATTGTTAGATGACAGTAGCAGCAGCAACACAAGAAGGAAATGTACTTTTCTTCAATTCTACACTCAAGAAAAAATCTACCTAAAAATGCATCTTGTTTCATGTAAGAAATTCGATAAAAATGACAAATCCAAAAGATGGTGATTGTTTTTGTGTTTAGGCGCATAAAAAGCGAGTTCTGAATCTAGTGTCGAATAACAGTAACTTATTAGTCAGTAGCGGTGAAGATAATGTAGTAAATGTATTCTCCCTTCGATCTTGCAGCGTTCTAACCAAGGTATTGAGATATTTGAGTTAGAAAAGGTACCAGGAAATTGACGTTTTTGTTTAACTTTTTTGAAAATACAGATTGAATGTTAGAATTACACCATGGGACAGTTAATATAAAATCTATGCTTTGTGAAGGAAAAGGCGGTTATATTAGCTAATTTAGATGGAGGTGAGATATTGGAGCTGAAATGCAGTGATGGCAGAGTAACATCATAAATTGGTATAAACGTTGGGAAGTATGCTTGCATGGAATCTGGTGATTTTGGGAAGGAGATCTTAACAGTCGATGAAGATTTCTGTGTGAGACTGTTCAGGATGAGTTCCGATGGGAAATAAAATAATTAGAATAATCTTGGGTAGCTGTTGTTGCAGAGGTAGTATCTGTCAGTCGACCCATTGAGCATGTTGCCGTAGTAAATTAATTTACCAAATAGTAGTAGAAAAGAAATATCTATGGTAGAAGAAAGGAGAATATCGATCAAGAGAAATATCAGCAATAGTAATGAAAGTTAGCTCAGTGCATGGGGTAGTGAGCCAGTTTACAGTTTTAGTTTAGAAGGGATTGCTTGCATGGATGGGATAAAAGATCAAAACGGTGTGTGCTTGAAGATTTAGTATAGCTACGTGCATTAACATTACTATCTGTTCATCTCTCTTAGCTCAGCAGTTATTCTGAATTTCAATGTAATTATTAGAATTATTTGTACCATACTGTTTTGTTTTTTTATGATTTTTCTCTGTTGTTTATAGGATATGACAATGTAATTCTACAATTATTCAGAGGAAACTCTATCTGATTGTTCACCAATTCCAGTGGAATAATCTCCAGTCGGATCGTATCAGCCAAGCATTGGAGAATCACAGCAGTGAAGAAATTAGATAAATGACACATTTTACCTTGTGTTTGCTTCTAAATCAGAGAAAGATCAATCAAATTCTAAATTCAAAAAAGAAAAAGAAAAATAAAGAGAATTATTAGAAAAAATGGGAAAGATTATTAATTAAATTGCAAAATAGATTCTTGTATGTGTGTGTGTAAAAGGATGAAAAAAAGATGAATTATTTTTCAGAAAAGAAGATTCATAAATATGATTACTGAGTGGGCTTTAGCTTAGTATTTTTCTAAGAAAATTCATTGGAAAGTTGCTTATTTGGCATGGATTATGTTTATTTTCAAGAATGACTTTACTATTATTTTTTAGAATATTTGGATTCTTGCCCTGAATTTTAAGGAAACAAAGTTGCTGAGCCGTAATAGAATAAAACAAGAGAAAGGTACTCATTGTCAAGTTTTAAAGACACTGGACACCTTTGTATTCTTATTTTGTGAGTCTACATGGGATGACGAAGAAGAGAGTAGCTAAGAATGTGCTGAGATAAAGCATGCAGAAGAGAATCACAAGTCTTTTTTTCTTTCTTGGTTTCTCAAAGGGCTGTCTTAAATTACACGCTTCTGCCAATCCAGATTTTGAACTCTACAAAAAGAAAGGCAAATCGATCTTAATTCTCAATGGGCATCCTTTTATGTATTGTTTAACTGAAAGAAATGTTGTTATTTTTTAGTTTAATTTTACTAATATCGCTTCTATCGTGTCTAATTTCTTCGTAATCGCATGATCAATTGGTGTTAAACCTTCGTGATCTTTTGGATTTCTTTTTGCTCCAGCTTAAAGCAATTTCCTCACAATCAATGTACTCCCTGATATCACTGCATAGTGTAAAGGAGTCATTTGATTATCAAAATCAGGCTCTTCAAACTTAGCTCCCCATGCAAGAAGAAACGCTACTGCGTTATTAGCACTTTTTACACAAAAAAATCGTAAATATTTACCAACAAAACCAACAGATGCTCAATGGACAAAAGAGTATCCCAGAGACAAGCAGATTGATATCAAAAGTTATTATTTACCTCTAATAGGCAGCCCAATGAATAGGAGTTCTTCCATTCTAATCCTGCTAATCAATCGAAAGCCCAGCTATCTTGAGATAACACTATACAAAGAAAAAGTTCAAAAAATCAATATTTTTCTCAAAACATAAAAAGAATTATTCGGTGATTAAGAAAAATGTAACAAATTTTAAAAACAAAAGAAAGAAATGCAGCTAGCTAAGAAAAGTCAGAAAATGAATATTTTATCTTACCATAACTGTGACTTGATCTCCTTGTGAAGCTGTATGCATCGCGGTTAGTCCTTTTAGTAG
>Ga0302271_10003795_pt1 | contig 12462 bp, 6 predicted proteins | sample III_Bog_N1_1_FD_198767 | JGI IMG/M metagenome (GOLD analysis project Ga0302271, IMG submission 198767) | Peat permafrost microbial communities from Stordalen Mire near Abisko, Sweden - III_Bog_N1_1 | ecosystem: Environmental > Terrestrial > Soil > Wetlands > Peat | place: Sweden: Abisko... | reverse complement strand
AAAACAGAGAAGCAAACGTGCATCAATTCGTTTGCTGAAATCTACGACGCGATGCTCAAAAATATCCTTGAGATTGGTGAAATAGTTAAGTAGATTCGCTTCAACGATCCCAATCAACTAAAGGCTAATGCACCCACGGGGATGCCTTCGCAAGCATCGAGTGGGTAAAACAATGGAAACAATAATAATCCTAATAGTAATAATCTAAACGCTGCCAGCAGTCTGAACCCTAACATTAACCAGAATCCAAATAATATCACAATCACAGACCCTAAAAACAACGTCGAAATAGGGGAACTCCCAGATTAAATCATTAAAGATTGCAAGTCTATTCACAATATCTATGCTGACCTGATCCAAGATTCAAGTCTCAAGCATCTAGATCTCTGTTGCGAGACATTCGGATTAGATGGGACTGCGATTAATCTTAAATTTAAGATATCTTCTTGGTACACTGATATCAAAGAATATGTAGAAAAAAATAGACCTCTCACGCAACAAGGAAGAAGCAGTGGGAAAAAGACTGGATCTGGAAAGGGAATTGGCAGTATTCTGTGCCCTTGTTTTGGGTCTAAATCTAAACCAACTGCTTAGAGTAATACTGTGCCAAGTTAAACATAGAATCAGCTAGCTAGAAATGGTACGAATGTTGCTGTTTAAAATCAAAAGTCAACGTTTGACCCAGCCATCTGAAATATTGGTTATTTTTATTACTGTATTTATGAAGCACTTTGAAAGGCAAATTGCCAGAGCTTCTCTTTGCTTTTTCCTAAGTGACAGTTTCAATATCTGTCCCCCCTCCCTTTGAAGCATCGATTATCTGCCTGTCCAGTACTTTTCAAAACCTGTGTGTAAAAAAATCTTCTTATTAGATATATCATTTTTGTATTTGTATTCTGCTTCCAAATTGTGTATCCTTTTTTATGATAAGTTCAAGCATAAAATATGATATCTCCCCTTGAAAAAAATTCCAAAAAATAATCAAAAAAGACTCAATCTAAATATCAAAGATATCTTCCCTAAATCTAAAAATAGAACTCACAAGCAAAAATTCTCTCGGAGCTTTATTATTCTCTGGGAGAAAAGTAAAAATATTGGGGTAAAGGAAATTACACACTTTTCTTAAATAAGAATGTAATTGCCCAATCTACTGTCTCTAAAAAAGGAAACACAAAAATTTATTTGATTTCTTAATTTCACACTTTCAATACCTTCGTCTTGCTTTTTTTGGCAGAAGATTTCAGGAAGTGAAAAGGCAATGATGGTTCATTTTAAGAAAGTATTTATTTTTTAAAAGTGACAAATTCAAAAGCATCTCTGATCAGTTTTCTACTAGATCAAAACAAAAGCAAACATAATTGATCACATGATTACTTTTGAATTCATTAATAAGCAGTGGAAAAAGTAGCAGTCCAATATTAGAAAAAATTCAGGAAAAAAATGAGCGGATAATATGTTCCTCCTACTATTGGAGAAGACTAAGGAAAAGTGTCAAGTTAATAAGATGATCCTGAAAGACAATATGTTCAATTTACATAGGTTGAATCACAAACAGATGAGAATAACCGCAGTAGCAGTGTGCGAGAAAGCAAAACAGGGAAAAAAGTAAGTTGGATGACAAGCGGAAGTTCAGCAGCATCAGCATCATCATTGTCTTAAAAATCACTGCAAAATAGTGGAAATAGAAGTAGAAGTGAAGACAAAATCAGTTTCGATGGGATAAAATATAATCTTATGGGCACACTAAACATCTTCATGCAAGATTCGTTTACATCCTATATCGTTCGCGGGATTTAAGCTCGTAATCCAAATGTTGGTGTCGTTTAAATACTTGCAAATCCATCAGTGTAAAAATGTAAAACTCTATTAAATCACTTGCGAGTTGAATGCTTCGTATTTGCATTTCTAGCCATATCTTTCCTTATTTCTGAGGCTGTTCTTGGCATTCTTGCTTTTGGTTCTGAAAAACTATTCATAATTATTTTATTAGTTTTTCACTTTCTCATAGCTCTTTGCATGATATGGACATTGCTTATTGCTGCAAGATATTTCTTCCCAGAGAAAGCGCGTATTTCCTTTGGATTGTGTATGCTGTTGCTGCTAATAGGTATAGGGATTTTAATAGCACACAGCAATGAATCAGATGCTCTTCCGAATGGTTTCTTAATCCTTTTTCTGTTCTAATTCTGTCTCTCAGGATTGATCTATCAAATTTATCGATAAATCTACTCCATTTATGTTATTTTTGTCTGAACAAAAATGAATGAAGATCTTCAAATTCACAAGAAGTTTTTGGGCTATTCCTTGAAGGGATGAAGATCCATTTTTAGTTAATAATAAGAACCAGTAAAAATAACCAACAAGAAAGGAATACTCTTTGTTCTTCTAAGTGTTTTTTTGTCAATACTATTACGTTCTCTTCAAGAACAAAATTTCGTAAGTTTTTCTTTATTCTATTTGTGTTTTGTCCACAACTTTTTTGGCAAAAGGGAGCAATAAAAAAAGAGAATAACTGCATTTTCCATATTTTATTACCTCTATTTTGGGATATTTTATCGATTTCGTTCACTGAAACTGCACTCGTTATTCTAAAATTTTCACAAGAAAGAATAAGTAAAAAAAATCTTTGAAGAAAAAAAATATTGCAGCCAATTAATTGCACAAAGGAAAGAGAAAAATGAGCAACATTTAAACACCCAGTGGAGCTTCAAGCACACTCAGTGAACACGAGAAATACTTTCTTATGGATAGAGCAAGTGGGTGTCTTCTAGGTTAATTCATAGGAGATTCCATGGGATCCTTCTTAGAATTCTCAAATTATAAGATAGATATGTAGCATGTGCAACTCGCACTAACAATGCCTGGTGGAGGCATTTTCAAACTTCTTCCAGGTTAGCTCACTGACGATGGCGAATTGACTATCATGCAAGCTAATGGAATCATTAATTGCGCTAACAACAGCGATATCGACACATTCATAATATCTATTATGCTTCAATACATAGAATGGATGAACTCAAGTCCTTTTGATTTCGGAGGTACCATGCAAAACTCCTGGAATCCATTTCTTTTCAAGGATTTGAGTGGCGTGCCTGCTCAGCAATATCCCAATTTAGTCTAAACTCTCCAGAATAATGTCAAGAAAGTATCAGCTGATAGTGAATCTAATGGGTTTCTCATGAAGCAAGCACCACTTGGAATATTCCTGTTTAATCAGCCAAAAGAAGTGATTTTTGAATTCGCGACACAAGACACCTTGCTCACTCACTGCAATTAAGTATTTTGATAATCATTTATGCTCAAAATAGTTAAATTTTGGAGCATTGTTTGATTTCTTTTTTTGTTTTTTGAAATACACAACAGTTCTGTGTAGAAGTCAGCAAGCTTTACGTTTATATTATCTCTTAGCTTATCAAGCGTGGCGTTAATGTAAGGAAATTAACAAAAAAGGGCTGTTTTTATTTACAATTCTTGATTTTTATTCAACAAAAAGGATTCCTTTAAGATCTACTGTGAAGTCAGAAAAATGTCTTGGGAGAAGCAATTCACTTAACAAACCAGAGATGTCTTTGCAGAAGTCGAAAAACTCTACGATGGAGTACAGCAGAATGATTTCCTTAACATGCAAAAAGCGAATATATACTAAAGAAAGTATGATCCAACTCCTTAAAGCAAGAGCATTGGATGGGTAAAATATGCTTTTACTTATTCTCTTATGGCACTGATTTGCCCACCGAAATCCTTCGATGAATTCTGCTCAATGGTGCTAATTCAAGGTGGAGATACAGACACAAACTTATGCATTTCCCTCTCAGTTGTAGGAGCAATGCATGGCGAAAAATTCTTCCCAAAGGATATCATCAACAAGGTGAATTATTGCGATCCTTCAAAGAACGGTTAGTAAATGAGAAATGGCAAATATCGGCCTTCTTAATATTAGTAAATCGCATAAAATCTGATCAGCAAAGCTCTGAATTGCCAGTTTTAAGTAAAAAGTAGTAGTAGTAATGGTGTGTCAAAGAGCAATACTTAAATGGAAATTGAGCAGAGTTATGAGAATGGCAATCATAAAAATGTATCAACTTAGGTACTAAATGGAGATGAATATAAAAATAAGAAAAACCAAATAATCTTAGGCAAAAAGATCAACGAAATCACAGATTGCAGCATCTCTTCAATGGATAACTGCGAAGTGAACGTGATAAAAAATTGCTACATGAGAGAAATCAAGAATTGCAAGATTGGAAGGATATTACAATCTCGCGTGGGAGACGTTTAGGATTCCTAAATAAATACTCTAGAGAATTGCTTGATTGGAAGCAACGAATAAAAATTTAGCTATCATAAAGTATAAGTAGGATAGATTATTAACAGTCTCTTCCAGCAAGATATTGATTGAATATGCATGGATATTAGCGTAATTTTTGTTTTGGAATTATGTAGTATTTTATCAAAAATTATATTTGAGAGTATTTTGGGGGGCACTAATAACATAGGTGTTGAGTATTATTAGTGATAGAAGGAAAGGAAATCTCAAGGAAGTTAGTATCTGACCTTGAAATTGTTTTGACTGCTCTCTCTTTGCTTTTCTTTGTGTTTTATAACATTCGGATATTGAAAGTTAAAGGTGAATTCGGGGAGGGTGAAGAAACAAATCAATTAAGCAAAAATCATTATTGAATTCTCCAGAAAAATAAAGACATGGAAGCATCTAGTGTTGCAGAGAAATTTTAAGAATTAGCTGATGGTTGGGAGGTGAGTCTATCAGGCCAACAGTAGAAATTAGATGGATCGTTAGAGCTTTTGTTGAAGATGTTCAATAATATTGGAACCAACCCTATGGATCAGAAGTTCCGTAAGATAAAGGCAACTAATCCTACGATCAAGGAGAAGCTGTTTAGTTTACCAGGAATGGGTGATTTATTACAGCGACTAGGGTTCACACACAGTGTCGAGGGCAGTGATGAATTCTATGTGCTAGATGACTCTAAACTAGGAGTTCTCTTGCCGTTTATATAACATCTGCGAGATCGGATTGCGTTGATTGAGGCTAAAGAAGATGGGCCTGATGCATATCAAAGAGCCAAGAATGTCATTGAGAACCAGCAAATCCTCCATAAACAGCATGAACTTGATAGGAAAAAAGAAAAAGAAGTCAAAGAAACTTTCGAATTCGACAAGCAAGAACGGAAGTATATTGAAGTCAAAGATTCTATTGCTGTGAACATGAACTAAAAGAGACAAGAATCACCTTTGTAGCATATCTCTGGTGATGCCGATTTCAAGACAAAAGTACTCTAAAACGAGAAGCCAGTGATTGTTGATTTCTACGCTGATTGGTGTCCTCCTTGTAAGAAGCTTGGAGAGCTCATTGATTAAGAGCTCAACGAATCAAAGGGGTGGGTTGTAGCTAAAGTGAATTGTGATGACCCAAATAATGCGGATATTAAAAAACAACATAATGTATCTGGAATCCCTGCAATATTCTTTTATCACAAGGGATAGTAGATAAGTCAACACTGCTTCACAGGATGCAACGCAGGAGCTCTAAAGAATGCGATTGAAAAAGCAATCTAACTAGGGAAATAATGAAAAATTCATTTGAGTGGTGTTGCAAGTTGTGAATGTTGTGAATGTGTGTGAGTGTGTTTTTTATTCAGTCTAAATTCATTTCTCTTATTCGTTCTTGATTGGAATCTTCAGAGGAAATTATGAATTTGTAGTGAACAGATCATTTGACTTCTTATCGCGCTGGTAGTTATATTAATTATTGATGATGGTTTAAGGGGGATAAAGGCCAAGAATCTAACAAATCGCCAATAATAATCATCTTCTTCTTTTCGTTTTGATAATAATTTTACTCTTGAAAACCAACTTTTGAGAAACTTTTGTAAAATATTCCTATCAAAATACATTAATCTCAAATTCAAATAGCAAAGCCCAACACAATAAACTAAACTTACTGGAGAAGACTAGAAACAAAAATACAAAGAGCCTTTTCAAGAGCTCTCCAGTGTTCTCTCTCCCTCTCACTTTCTCTGTCTTCTTTTCGATTAGAATCGATCACTTATTTCAATGAAGAAATTCCGTTAGTGCATTTAATTTCAGTGCTAACCATCCGTGCTAAGATATGAACAGCAGTAACCGCTGTTTTAGAAGGCATATGTTGAGTATTAGCTATGTGTATAAACTGGTTTGACAGATCTAGGTCTAGATTCTCTGACTTCAAACTCAGAAAGTACACAGACATAACTGCAATCTAACGAAACGAAGATTGCTGGTATTCTTAATCAATGTGCTAAAAACACCCATGTGTATTTGGATGAACTTGATTCATACATGAATTGCTAGGTTAGCTGTCTGGATCAAGCAGTTTAAGAAATCTAAAGAATATCTTCGTCTATGAGCATAGGGATGGTTATAATTATCACAATTATAGTCTTCGCTGTGATATCTATGATTGTGTTTTATATGTTATATCGCTACCAAAAGACCAAGTTACTTAAGAAGCTGGCTTAAGCTGATGAAGAAAAGTAAAAGTAGCCTTTTTAGTAAGAAGAATAGCATAAAGAATCAGCTAAAATTACTACCTAAAATGGTTAGTAATTCCAAGTAAATCTTCCAGGCAGCCCAATCCGCATCACTCTTCCTTCGCCGCAGAGGAAAAACTACTCCAAGGCACTGCTCGGAGGGTTATCAAGATTGGATGTCAATAAAATGAAAAGAATCGTTGATAATCTCAAAATCATCCATCCTTCGTTTGAAGCTATGGAAACTGATCCAACACATTCGTAGCTAACTTAAGACTCCCATTCTGCATCTTTTGAATAATAGCACAAGGATCTAAGTAGACCAGTTAGCATTTCGAATGATGCCTTCAAGCAGAATCTTAATGCGAACGAACTCGAAGCAGAACATAGCACAGATAAAATCGTTCATAAGGCTATTCCAAGTATATATTTTTACCACAATGTTGATAATGACGAAGAAAAGTAATCTCAATCTGAGATAACTACAGCTGTGTTTGGAGAGGAGAATCGTAAGACGAACAGTAACACTTGGAACATCAAAAACAATAACATTTAGAATAAACAAATCGATAAAAAGAGTAAAAAACGTGGCACAGCTTCGTTAGTTGATCGAAGTACATACAATGTAAATCAAAGTATCAATTCATAAGTGCCACTGCTGACAGACCAAAAAGAAGATAGTCAAGCTGATCGTAATAATAACAATAATACTCCCCCTTAATTATCATCATCCTATCAAGCTCAGATAAAGGCAAAGAGTCTCCAAATAATACTAAGTTCAAATGAAATGAATGACAGCCTTGAAATTCACAATAAATTAGAACGACGTAGAGATTCGATTTCAAACTAAAAAAGCAATAGATTTTCTGATTTTTTAGATAATTCGTTCAGTCCTTCATCAGCTCGTTCATATCTTAACACTAACAATATGATCACTGCTTCTCCCGTGAACAGCACTAGCAATGACACTTAAACACAACTCAATGTGCCTTCTCCTTCAGCACCAAGTTAACGTTAAAACGAGTAGCTTCTCCCTTAGAAAAAGAAATTATTTACTTCCACTAATCGTTATTCGATTTACTCTCCGAAAAGCAAATACAATTATATGGATTCGCCTGAAATCAAAAGGAATTCACTCCAAAGAAAGAAAAGTTTCGATCAGCCATCGTTTGGATATTAGTTTCATCTTTAAACGGAGCATGCAAGCCCAACGAAATACTTCACACCTACACATATCAAAACTTAACCTGAAGAATAATAATAATAATAAGCTATGGTAGCGAGAGTCAGAGGGTAACTATTAGCTAATGAGATAGGTGGGTAGAAATCGACTGGATCACTTATGCAAGCTGTGACGATACCAAGTATTTCGTAGTTGCAATTAGATTCCAGTTTGGATAATTCATCCCCAAAAGGGTAGCTTATTTCTGGTGAAAAAGAATAGGAAATCTATCAAGACAATAAGAATCTCTCGAAGATTGAAATTCACTTGGATGCTTAGAAGGCTAACTCAATGCAATAATAGCTATGAGTGTAATAATCTTTTTAAGAAACTAAAAAAGAGAGAGAGAGATATTTATAAATATTGTCTAAGGATTTATGGATAACATGACATTAAAATGAAAAAGACAATCAATCCTTGTTTTGCATTCACCAAATGATTCTGAAAAAAACAAAAAAATAATTAATTTTGTTTACCAAATTGATATCTGCATCTACCTCCCTTATTGATATTAGGTTGTGGGGCACCTAAATGTGAGATCCGCATGTCTTCGTGTGTCTCTTCAATCAGTCGGAAGAAACTTAGACAGCTATGGGGTCATTTTTTTTCACCTGGAGTTGAAGGAAATTGAGACTTCACTTCGCTTCATGATGCAGAGATGAATCGTCTTCATGGAATCCTGATTCACTGAGATGGTCATCTCCAGTATGAGAATTCTAAGGAAGATTAGACTGCTCTCCTGAAGAATACGTGTGGGCTATGTCGTCTTATCTTGAGTCTCCTCCTCCTCCTCGTTAGATGTGTTCTCCTTGTGTGGGATCTAATCTTGTCTCCTAGAAATTCGTTGATTATGGGGATTAAGCAGGCTCTTGAGGAGGTATCATTGTATTAGTCTGTGTCGTCGATGTTGCTGTTGATTGAAGATACTGAGACTCACATGATTTAGTATCTGGGTCATTTCCTTCGAGTAGTTGATTGCCAGATTTTTGTTTTTGTGGCTTCAATGGTTGCAGTTGTTATTCTTTCGAGCTTTCAAACTATTTTTCGCTCCTGTTATTAGTATTCCGATCACTGGAGTGAATTATCGATGAAATCTGCTGAGATTGAGAATTAGGATCTCCAGGATTCTACTCACCACGAATCTGCTGCTGCGTCCTTAAGGAATTCGAAATCGACTGCAGCGTCATAAATGGGATAGTCTGTGCATCTTAATTATTATTAATTTGATGCTCTTTAAGATCGCCATCAGTAGGAGTGACTTATAACTCTTCATTAGGTGCGTCCGTGAAATTCTACGGGGAGAACACATTATGATTTGGTGGCTAAGGAGCGTCTTCAATTTAAATGCAGAGATCAAGATCATTCGAGACTTACAGGTATTTTTGATTTGACCTAAGGAGATTAGCTTCGAAGTTCGTGAGCTTTTTAGAGTTCAGTAAATTAGGATCTCTGCGGGTGGATACTTTCTTGTCGCTGTCCGTTTCCAAAATCGGATCAACGAAATTACCGTATTTCTATGAGATTTATTAGCTGTACCTCGTTTTTCGTTGTGGGAAATAACCTGCTTTTTTGATCTACTCCAACCGCAGTTATCTCTAATACTCCAGATGCTGCTCGTACTAATACTAAATGACTTTCTCCTAATCTGCTTTGTTGAGTGATCTGAATTAAGGGCTACTCCATATTTACTACAGATACTGCTAGTATTCCAGCTAACTCAAATACATTAATTATCTCGTCGCATCGACTTCACTAGCTTAAGTTGTATTTTTACAGCTATTCGTATTATTATTATGTGTGGACACTTACTCCCCTTATCGGAGTTACGCCAATTCAGTCATAGAATTGTTACTGGGATTACTACTGCTATTTAATCTATCTTCGTTTAAGCTATTTTGAGATAATCGCTTCGAATTCTTGTTTATCAAAATTGAAGTCGAAGAATTATCTGTTAGATTCCCAGATTGTTACTGTAATTTGTTGTTTTTCTTCTTCTATGCACTCCTTGTATTTACATTAATCTTTTCTCCATCACCTTCATTTTCTGAATCTTCTTAGGATTGGTTAATTTTGTTTTTTTTTGAGAGCATATTCGCAGTGTCCTACCCAAGATGTTCTAGATTGTTATTTGTTTTTCTCTTCTTGAGATAGAGACAATATGAAATAGTTAGAATCAGCGAAAACGACAATGTAATTATCATTCCAGACGCAAAACCATGACCATGCGATTAAAAGAAATTCAAACTTTGCTTTATTATTATGTCTCTTTCTATCACGCAAGCTAATGGCGAACCATTGATTTCTTAGCTCGCTTTGAGATAGAATTGATTTATTGAGTCACGATCTATTCTTGAAGAAGCTGAAACACTTCCAGAGAAAGGCTACAAAGATTGTACACAAGATTTTGTAGCAAAGGATACTCGCAAATGCATGGAATTACTAAAGACATTGTTGGCTTCAGAGAATCCAATATCAGCTAGTTATAGCAGCTCTTGTGCGTTACAAACAACTGAAAGAAGAATTGGAGAAAATATTACTAAGGATATTCTCATTTTGGTTGCGACAATGAAGAGATTGGAAGTCTCTTGAATTTTAATAAATCTCTAAACACTAGGGACTAAATGTTTAGTCCATTGATTAGTTCCTTAAAGATTAGAGAGAGATCTAATACCAACTGCAAGCTTAACAGCTTTGATAGAACTCTCCGATGAAAAAAGTATGAACGAATTAGCAATTTCGATGTTCTCAATTGGTGCTGGAAATACATTTGTTTAGGTCTTAACAAGTTTACAGCATTAGGAAGACACAAATGAAGAAATAATCTCGTATTCTACATATCCACCATGTTCTGTTGTGATCACAATCGATTTCATAGCGATTCTCATATTTTCAAATGGGTTTTGTAGATTCGTACTTATGATAGATCCAAAGGGAGTTATTACAGTACCAGTGATTTAATAGATTAACAAGGTGTCTCTCGTTAAGAAGAAGGCTTTAACAGAATCGATTTGTACTTTAAGGACTTCCCCGATGTTGTCTTTGATCCAAGTTGTTTCGGTTAATTGAGCGCCTCCAGAAGAAGAAGCTGTTAAAACGGATGAACGCGTTGCAGATAAAGTGAATACCTTCAATCCATCGTTTCCGAGAGCTGCAAACAGCTGATCTTAGTAGATGTCAAGATCTTTGATGTTAGGGATGTCTGCTATTTTGTAACCCTTCTCTCCTACAATTAGATATATGCTTTACTCGATTAAACACAGCAATGAATCTCGCCACATTAGAAGTTTAAGGAGATTATCAGAAACATTGTCATTACTGTTTTCCTTGGCATCTTCCTTAGTGATTCTAATACTCGAGTTCAGTTTCTCAGGGATATTCAAACTGCTTTTTGCAGATTATTCACTGCTGAAAATATCAATATTACCTTCTAAATTCCTTCTCCTTCTTGTTAGTGTCCTTTTCAATCCAATAAAATCAATTTTCTTCATTCCCAAGTAGCTTAGACTCTCTGTTGGCAGAGTGACTCTAAACGAGAACAACTGCAATTTATCATCTAAAAAGTAGATATTCCTCTCATCGTCAGACTTATTCACTTGCATGATATTGCTCGAAATGTCCTGAAACAAGTTATAGCTATCAGCTGACTCAAATTCCCCTCCTTCTTGCTTTAATTCGCAGATATTCGAGGATGGCTACTCAGTTAGAACTTCTTCAAGTTGGTATGCAAAGAAATCAGATATATATGTCATAGGGAAACTAATTTCAGTTGCACTCCCCACATCCTGCTAGAGCAATTGAAATTCAATGCGAGGCAGCACGCTGACACTCACCTACAAATAAAGTAACAAAAAGTTAAAGAAATTGTTTGATAAATTGAAGGAAAGATGATGATTGCGTAGAGACAAAATGCAGTTAATAAGTTGATGTAATGTTACATGAGTATTATTGTTCTACGAAGGAGCATCTTCGGATGAGATTGAATTCAAACTGATTAATGTAATAAATAACACCCTTAAAAGCAATAGCACTCTGCTTGGCATGGTCCTTGCGGTAATACCAATTTTATCAAAGTTATTTTTCATCATTTTTGACGGCTTATTCTTCTTAGTTTTTCGTATTTTCGTAATCTGATTCTGATTTGATTGATTAACAGTGTTGAAAAACAAACAAAGAACTGACAACAAATGATTTTTCAAATAAGTCAATGAAGATGAATACGACTACTAAACGGTTCTTGTTACTTATAATTCAAGTTTATAACTTTTTAATGAAATCAACATTTAAATCAATAATCTAAAATCATAAATTAAACTACTTTTTTGAATTAAATCTCCTTGTGTTTGTATAATATGATTCATTTTTTAAGGGTAATTTAGACTGTATCACATACTGGTTTGTTTTCGCTTAAATGTCGAAATCATTATGTAATTGAATCAAAATACTCCTTATGAGAACAAATATTATGTCAAATAACTCAAAATATTGCTAAGCTTTTCTCAAATAAATCAAGAAATTATTTAATGATATTTTTTCTTATTAAATATTGCCCTTTTTTATTAAAAAGAACTTTATTCAACTCAGAATATATCTGCTTTGTTTATGGGAAAAATAATGTCAAAGAACATCGAATAATTTATGATGTATTTTCCTGGGGTTGGGGTTGGGGTTGGGGTTGGGGTTGGGGTTGGGGTTGGGGTTGGGGTTGGGAGA
>Ga0302271_10003794_pt1 | contig 12471 bp, 10 predicted proteins | sample III_Bog_N1_1_FD_198767 | JGI IMG/M metagenome (GOLD analysis project Ga0302271, IMG submission 198767) | Peat permafrost microbial communities from Stordalen Mire near Abisko, Sweden - III_Bog_N1_1 | ecosystem: Environmental > Terrestrial > Soil > Wetlands > Peat | place: Sweden: Abisko... | reverse complement strand
GTTTGCCTATTCATTTTCAGCTATTTTCCTTTTAATAAATGGGTTTTAGATCAAGTTTTTTATTCCTGAGGTTTATTTGCTTTTTTTGTGTTTTCTATGTATCCCCTCCCACTTATATCATCTAGCTTCTCTCCTTTTCATCCGCCAATCCCACAAGGATAGTTAGAATTTATGAGTATTAATAAACTTAATAAATTATTAAGAAAATATTGAGAATAGGAAGGAGAAATAATATTAGGAAGTATTAAGACAAGAAATTATCTTAAAATTCGTTTCAATTCTTTCATAAAAACCATTAAAATCGAAACAGGAACTAAATTACACAACTAAATTTGCTTTGTCAGAATACTGAAACTATTAAGAATTCAAAAAGAGTTACTGGAAATGAAAGTTATTGCTGGAAATTTAGTTTTCCTTGATGTTGTGGCAATAGGTTAAAAAATTATCAGTAAATTAACAAAAATAAACAATATTATCTAATTATGTTTAATTATCACATGATTAATTGTTTTAAAAGGGTAAAGAAGTAGGAAAAGCTCATTTTTATGGAGGGTAATTAATATCTAGGAGTGAGAGAGAGAGAGAGGGAAGAGTGGATAGAGGGTTGATTAATAGATTAATAAAAAGAGGGAATCTCTTTTGTGTTTCGAGTGCTATAAATTCAATTTTTTCATTATCTTGCGGAATATTAAGTTTTTAGATTTGAAATAGAAAATAAATGGCTGAATCTGCTCCTCCTTCGGCACCAAAGAAGAAACCTGATCTGAATTTCAATTCAGAAAAGTAAACTATTACAGTTTTCAATGTTGAACGTTATTAGATTTTAAGCATGAAATTAATTGTTCCTTTGCTTGATTTTACATTTTTCTTCTAGTTTCAAGAAAATTGACTCCAACGTGGATACCATCATACTCTGTAAAATAGATCAAAATAGCCTATGATTTTCATTTATTTCTTCAGCAAGATTCAAAGAACTCGTGAAATAATCCAATTGTTTCGATGAGTATGTGAGCCATGACAAAAAAATCATCAAAATCATGCAAAAGAATGTCGATTTCAAGCTGGAGGATTTTGAAAGCATCAGCGAACTTGGTAGAGGAGCCTCTGGGAAGGTCTTCAAAGTTAAACATAAAGAAACAGGCAAATTCTATGCGATGAAGGTATTAGCAATGGCAATTGAGATTCAAATCAAACAAGCATTTTGCTAGATAAAATGAATGGGCTACCTTAAATAAACTAGATTAAAACTAATTAGTCTATTCTACCTTATTTATCTTTTAAATTTTCTAGGAAATAGCCATTGTTGATGATGAGGTCTTTCAGAAATAACTGATATGGGAGATTAAAACTTTGTTTTCATGCAATTCTCAATACATTGTGTAGTACTACTGCGCGTTCTACACTGAAAGCAAATTGCATCTGATCTTAGAATACATGGATATGGGCACTTTAGACACCATACTCAAAAAAACTGGCGCAGTCAGTGAAGTCATTCTCATCTACACAACTTATCAAATTTTGAAAGGTATCCACTACCTTCACAAGGACCTTAAGATCATTCACAGAGATCTCAAACCAGGAAATATTCTTGTGAATTCTGAAGGCGAAATCAAAATATCAGATCTTGGAATATGTGGAAAAGTTAATGGCACAATGGATCAAAAAACAACTTTCGTAGGCACAACCATTTATATGTCACCCGAGAGACTCATGGGAGAATCATACACTATGAAAACAGACATATGGAGTTTAGGACTGCTCTTGATAGAATTCTCTGAAGGAAAACATCCAATTTAGCAGTAAAACAATTTGCAAATTTGCTTTTAAAAAAATCATAATTTCCTTTGCGTCCTTCATAACAACAGGACAGCAAATTTCTTTGAAACATTAAATAAAATTGCAAACTTCAAGATTCCACCTCTTAAGAACGTTAATTCTCCTGAATTCATTAGTTTCATCGAGCTTGCGTAAAAAAAACCCTTAATTGTTAAGAAAATAGAATCTTTATTTTTTTTATCAAATAGACTGAAATCAGATCCACAATAAAGAGGTGACATAAACTAGCTCTTGGTAAGGATAAACAATATTAATATTTTGGGACTCTTTGAAAAATAATCTCATCTTCTAAATAAATTTTGATGATTGATTTTGAATTTTAGGATCACCCTTTCATGAGAAGAGTGAAGGGAAAGACAGCTTAGTTGAGACCACATTTCGTGACTTGGATGAAGTAATTCTGAAAAAACTGTTCCTATTGAACCTTGATAAGTTTCTTTTTTAGTTTTTAATCTTTCCATTGGCTTTAATTTTTCTAATCAGCTGCTTATTTTTTTATGTAGTTTAATTACTTTAAAAATCCAATAAACGCATTCAAAATGGAACAAATTTACTTCTTTTTTCAGCTATTTCAGTAAGAAATTCGTGCTTCTTTTCTCAGTTTAGAATAAAATATGAAAATATCATAATAATTTAAGTAACTTTACATACAAATACTATTCTTGTTTATTTATCTTCAATCTAACATAGACTAGGAGAATGCTATCAGTTAGTCTTTGCTGGAACAATCTATGTTATTTCTTATTGTTTTTCGTGTTCTTCATTATGTATCTCTGGAATCAAATCAAGATATCTCAGAAAGATAGGTCTGAAATAGTTTCTGACTGAAGAATAAAATTCCATGAAATAATCTTCCCTTTGCTTTCCTAATTCTTTATTCCTATGGTATTCATCGTTATTTGCGTTAAATATTCCAAAAATCATGAACACCGAGACACCTAGAATTCCAGGACGCACTGCTCGCAGAAACTTCTATGCTTTCGTTGAAGATTCCATGTCTGAACTTGTAAACTTAAAGTCCTTAAAGGATCCTTTGAAATCCGACCAAAATTGATTCATTATGAGTTTTTCTGAAGTCTTTTTCAATCAAGTAGATAGGGTTAAGAAGGATAGAGTAAAGCTCTTTGATATGCAGTGAAAAAATATATTGTAATTTCAAGAAACAGCGAGAGAGAGAGAGTGTGTGTGTTTCTTCTTCTTTGGATCTTTTTTGTTTTGATTCACTAATTAGAAATTATTTCTTTCGCGAATATTTTCTTAAAAATTTCTAATTCCTCACAATAATTCAGATAAAATCTTGATTTGAGTTTTAATTCCGCAAAACAAATAACTTCTTTTTGCAAAATAACTGTCCCATATTAAAATGCTATCACCTGAAGAGGAGCAGCAATAAAAGGATATCATTGTCAAAGAGCTAGCTTAGTTTGACATAATCGAAGGATAAAGATTCAATAGAGACGCACTTCTCACTGCATTAGATAAAAAAGTAATTTATTTCATTTGCTTTTTCGGTTTTTAAAACATTCAATTCCAATCCATATCTTGCCAACAGACACTGCTGATTAGCTAGGAAAACGGATCGAGAGAGGCATCGCTGAGCAACTTGTTGGGAAGCTAGAATTCGATGAAGAAGGGAAAATCACTGTAGAACAGGTGTCCACTGTGATAATAGAAGCAGAAGCAGCGATTATTTCGAAGATTCAAATATCCAGGTCGTTTCAGGCTGAATATCGAAAAAGGAGGGAAGCAGTCATTCAGAAGCGAGAGAAAGAAAGGGCAATGGAAAAACGAAATGAATTCAATATAATGAAAGGATCTCAACTTTTACTGAGAGCACTAGAATGTAGCTTTGGAGAAGAAGAGACATTTGTGAAGGTTCAGTGTGGTCTCTCAGCTTAGAGGGTTGTATGGGGAGAAACATTTTAATTGTAAGAATGATTATATTGTCAAGTTAACAATGAATTTTCCTTATTTTTTTGGTAATATTCTACATTTTCAGTCCAATCATAACAGCTACAGAGAGCATCTCAGTGGGAGTGTTTAAAATCCCTGACGAAGACCCATTAGGGATTACACACTTAGCGTTGACTTAGTTGAGAGATCAAAAACTTATCGAGAAACAATGCGATCTTGGGTCGTTTGATGGGAAAAATTAAAAAGTTGGCAAGATTAAACTTGAATTACACTGGATATACAGCAAAGTTGAATTTCTCGATGAAGTAGTTGCAACTTGGGATGCATAAATTGCATAAATTACTGAAGATATATCAGGTTATCTAGCTGATCTTACGACTATTCTCGAACCTTTTCCAGGATTGTTCCATATTCTTAAGAGAATAGAACAGCAATAATTTTAGACATAAGAGTAAATTTCATCTTTAGATGGATCACCAACGAGAAGGAAACCTAAACCTGAAGGTTTACAAGACCAACAAGAAAATGATAAATCATAATAAGTGTCATAACAAAGAGGGAAGGATTTAAGAAATGTATCTGGATCTTAAGGACTCAATCTCCACTAAGTGCGTAAGCCACATGAAACAACATAACATTTCTCACAGAAAATAAACTTCTTTAATAACAAAAACCCATTGATTCCTTCAATTCACAACTCGATCCTAAACAATGAAAATAACACCATTTATCCTTTATTTGTTTGACTAATTTTAAAAAGAAATTGGGGAAGTATTGTAAATCTTAGCGTATTCCAATCTCGCATGTGCCCTATCAGCTCTGATACTGTTCTTTCAAAGATCATTGTATCTCGATGTAACAGCTAATTTAACAATTTTTAATAATAAATTCATCTCTAATCTTATGACGATTTCTCCAAGGGAAACTCTTATTTATTTTATCTCTTTTTTTCTTTGGGAAGCTACTCACTTGTATGGCATATTATTTTGAGATCTACTCTAGTCCACAGCCATAGACAGCTTAGAGATTTCTTGCATTTGCATTTATCTCATTAACTTCCCTGTTTTCTGAGATTCTGTGGATCATCCCTCATGTTTTAGTAAAAGAATCATTTATTAGATTTAAGATTATTTCTTTTGTAACATGCATTTTATTCTTAAAATGACTAAATAGAGCTGGTGGGACAATAAAAACTTCCATTACTTACTGGAATCTCTTCTAATCATCAGCATTTTTTATCTTCTCCTTAAGGTATTCTTCTAATCCATATTTCAAATTAAAATATTCATCACAATCCTAATAAAGTTAGGTTCTTTTACTTGCTTTTCATCTCCTTTGAATGTTGATTTTTTTCGAATTATTTTCATTTATTCCTTAGATAGAGTTGGTGATAATATACTTTTTCCTTCATTTTGATTATCGCAACAACCCAGAACATGCCTTAGTACAAGATAATAGTCTCTTTATTCCAATTGAATAGATTAACAATGGTGCTTAGTTTCCTTCTATTGATTTACAAGGCGAACTAACATAGACCAATAACTAAATATTATCTTAATTTAAGCAGCAAGACAATGCCTTGCCCTAGCATTTTAATAATCTTGCTCCTCTAACAGTTAGTAAATCTAGTCCGTTTCTTATGGCTTCTACGAATAATGAAAAGATAGACTTATCAGGAGGAAGAACAAACATGTTAAATATTCCACCTTATTAATTGGAAGGAATTCCTTCTTCTTCAAGAATTGCTTCTTTTGAGCATCTATGAGAAGGTGAAATGAGCACATAAAAAGGGGGAAATCCAACTGTGTTTGTCTTTTAAAGATTAACGAGTTTTTGGTGTTGTAGAGTTTATTTTTAAAAATGAGAATTTAGTTTATCTCAATTTATTTTATTTACTTCAAATATTATTACCATTTTTTTATTAGACAAAAAAGCCAACAAAAACTACTCTCATTCCTAAGAAATCATTCCCAAATAAGGAAAACTATTATCTACTTTCCAAAAACCTTGATTTGCTCTTTGTTCTCTTAAGATCTGTGTGTGTGGAATTGTTTCTCGGGCAAAGATATTTGGCCAAAATCCTAGGGAGAGAAAAAATAAGATAAATTCAGATTAATATTATTATCTTTATCCATCCAAAAGTAGAGGCAAATCAGAAGAGAATCAGCAGCTACAAAGATATTTACAAAAGTTTATTAAGGAGTAGAACAAGAAGCAAAATATTGAATAAAGTAATCCCCAATTTTAGAAATGGTTAAGGCATATCTACGCTACGCATTCAATAAACCAGTTGGACTGGTTTCAGGTCATGCTTCGAACATTCTTTGCCGCGGTAGAGATCAACTCTTTCAAAAGTTTAAATGATAACTTCTTTGAATATTTTTTAATGTTTCTCCTTATTTAGATGATATGCTTGTATCGGGCAACAGTCAATATGTCCAAGTACTTGATAGTATCACAGGTAATTATCAAAATAAATAGACAAATTCATAAGATAAACTAAATTGATTCATTTTTTACAGGTGAGGTATCTTAGATTCTCTTTGAGAAGAACAAAAACAGCGAAGTAACCACCTTAGCGCTATCGAATGCATCAAACGTTGCTACTATCCTCGCTGCAGGTTTCATGGATGGAGATGTTGTGCTATGGAATTGGGAGGATTTCAGCTATAAATGCAATCTCAATGGTCATAAATCAGCAGTTACACATATTGTGTTCAATCATGATGCGTCTTAGCTTATTTCCGGAAGTGGAGATACATCACTGATTGTATGGGATATCCTAGGAGAGTAGGCTCTCTATCGATTATCTGGACATAAGAATGCAATAACAGATTTGATTTACCATAAGTTCCACGCCAGTGAATTAGTGGAGTACGATTTTGTATTATCTTCATCCAAAGATGGACTCCTGAAAGTCTGGGATTTGCAGATTGCATGTTCGGTTCAGACAGTGTCTTCGTTGAGTAATGAAGTTTCTTCCATGGTCCTGCTACCCAAAGACAATTTATTGCTCCTCAGCACGAATAACGATGATGTTTTGATTCTTAAACTATCTGTTTAAGTTGACCCAACAACGAACCAAAAGCAATTCATTTAACATATCGCAACTTTCAAGAAGCAATCCTTCTCTAAACCTCTTGAAATGAAGCTCTCCCATACTCAAGAATTCCTTTTTATGCTCAGTAAGCACACTTCATTTAAATTGACATGAGCATATTTCCAATATGTGTGTGAATAACGTATTTTTTTTAATTTTAAACTAGCTACCGATAAGACAATTGAAGTTTACAAGATTCTCAGTGGAGAACAACTTGAAAAAAAGCAAAAGAGAAAATAAAAAAAGCTCAAAAAGAAGCAAGGCTAAGAAAACCATGGAGAAGTTATGGAAATCGAAGAAACTGCCAAAGATGAGGAGATAATTGAAGAACCTAACGTAGTAGCTTCTGTCACAGACCGCTTGCAATATCACACTACCTTTAGATTACCTAAAAAAGCTCGTTCGATTTGTTTCTTCAGTCAAGAATAAAAGAATAAGATTAACCATGATCTTTTTGCTGTTGGATATCACAATAATAATGTGGAGCTCTATTCTTTTTAGACCAATCCATAAACTTCATATCTTGAAAACAAGGAAATGAGATCGTTTAATAATCTTGGACATCGCCAAGCAATTAGAGCACTGGCATTGTCAGATAATGACAATTTCCTTGTGAGTGGAGGTGGTGAAAGTTTGAAGTTATGGTCAACTGAGAATATGGAGAGTCTACGTACATTTGAAACTGGAAATATCACTGCTGCTAGATTTTTACCTCGAAATAGATTCTTCCTTGCAGCTGATAAAGAAGGAACACTTTATTTAATCGACATTCCAAAAGGAGAAATCATCTAAACCATCGAAGGAGCACATGAAGCGAGCATTTGGTCTATTGATTACCATGAGAATCCCCATGGTTTTGAGAGTATTGTGATTATCACCGGAGGAGCTGACAGGAAATTGAAGTTCTGGGAATTAGTTCTTTCAGCAGAGACAAAACTGCTACAATTACAAGAGCTCAAAACTCTATGTAAATAAAAAATATTTTGATTTTATTTCTCTGATTTTTAATAATAATTTTGTGTTTATTTTTCTCTGTTTTTTGTCATAGACATGAAAGAAGAGGTGCTTTGTGCTAAGTATGCTCCTAATGGTTATCACTACGCAGTCTCCCTATTAGACAACAGTATTGAAATCAATTTCTCAGATTCTGATAAACTATTCCTCTAATTCTATGGCCATAAGCTTCCCGTGACATGCTTTGATATCTCCAGTGATAATACTCTGCTTCTATCAGGCTCAGCTGATAAAAATGTTAAATTATGGGGCATGGATTATGGTAATTGTCATAAATCAATCTTCGCTCACTAAGACGCTGTAACTTGTGTAAAATTCGTGAAAGACACACATTACTTCTTCACTGGAGGCAAAGACAGAGTTGTGAAGTATTGGGATGGTGATTCCTACAAACTAGTCATGCAATTCGATGACTGTTTTGGAGAAGTATGGGCAATTGCTGTATCATAAATTGGTGATTTCTTCATAACTGGAAGTGGAGATAAAATTATTAGATTATGGAAATAAAGCAAGGAATAAGTCTTCGTGGAGGAGGAAGAAGAGAAACGAATGGAGAAGATGATGATCGAAGATTATGCTGAAGATTAATTGAAGAGAGAGAATGACGAATCCCAAAAGAAGGCACTTCAAAACAAGGAAATGGAAACGAGTGAGGTTATTAAGAAAAAATTTGAGAATCTCAAATACGGAGAGGAAATCATGGCGGCAATCGATCAAGCTGAGGAAATGCGTGAATAACAGATAACCTACGAGCAAGAACTTGCAGCTTATTAGAAAAATATCCTCAAATCAAAAGATATTCTAGAACCTTAAAAGCCAGATATGCAGCAATTATTTGGATTGACAATCCCAGAATATGTCTTAACTGTAGTAAATCGTATTAAAACTACTGAACTTGAGAATTCCATGAAATTTTTGCACACGAACTACATTGAGAAACTGCTTTATTACCTCAATTTCTATGTCACAAATAACATCAACACAGAGCTAGCCTCAAGAATCCTCTTTTTCATTCTCCACACTCATGAAACCCACATTCTGAACTCTAAGAAATTAGTCACATTGCTACTTTCCATACAAAAGCATTTAAGGAAAAACATTCAAGCCCAAAGGGATCTTATTGGAGTTAATCTAGCAGCAATCAGCTTCATCAAGAATGATTTGCAGACGAGAAAAACTGATAACATTTTCTCAGATGATATATTTACCCAAAGATCTTCACTTTTCTGAATCATTCACTGAAATTTCTAAGAAATGCAGTTAAAAGATAGACTATCAGTTGCATATCTTTCGTGTCTGTTAGTGTAGTTGTTATTTTCAAAATTTAAAATAGATTTTACATCTATGTTTCCATGGAACTTTTATCAAAGAAATAGTTAAATCCCTAAAATTTTAACAAAGAAATAAAATATTTAATTATTGTTTAACACTATGAATCTGCTCTCTGTGAGATACCTTATGATAATTGCTTCACAGCTGTATTAATCAAAAGAAGTGAAAAATTCTCTAACTATTTGAACTTCCCTCGAATCAAAAATAGATGAAAAAGACAGACTAGTATACCCGACTTAACTATCCACTTTAATCATTGACTTTTGTCTAGATGAAAATTGCCAAAATAAAGGGGGGTGTTCTTTTTAGTTTTATCTCTATTTTTTATGATAATCCATACCTTTTCTTTTATCTTTTTGAGCAGTTTCTATGTTTTTATCTAAAAAACAATTGTAATTGCTACGATTTCTAGCCAACTTTTACACCATTAAAGACAGAGAAAAACTATTTTGTTCATTTTTTCTAGCCTAACGAACCTAAGTGTTAAAGCCAGAAACGATCGGAAAGAATTATTTTTAAAACTAAGCCCTAAGCGGCTTCCTTGAATGAAATAATTAAAACAAAAAAAATTAGTTAAAAATGTGTACACTTTCCTCTCCCCTCACTTCTTCTGAAAAGAACCTACCCAACTTGACTTACCCCACAACACCTTCTAATTCCAGCAATCTCAATGCTCACAGCCACCATCAAATCTGTAGCAGACTCAATGACAGCTGTAGTTCCTTCAGCTTATCTGTTTGAAGATCATTCAAAATGTACCCAAACCTCCAATCTAAATTTCTTATTTTCCTCTAAGAATGTCTAAAAAGAGATGTAGCTCAATTCTCTCTCTGAAAAGGGAGAGGACGCTACAAGTATCTCAATGGCAGAAGACATAAGTACAACAGATGGAGAGTAGGATACACTGAATTATTTAGTCAGTGGTATCCTCAACGAAAAGCGCACTTATTGCAATTTATAGAATTCATTATCAAGATCAGGTTTCTAATAAACAGCGAATAGAGTAAATAAAAAATGGAGCAAGTCCGAGGAGAGCATGTTTTGGTGTTTATTAAGTAAAGTCGGAGCTGACTTTGATGCTATTGCTCACCACTTACCCACCAAAACAAGGAAATAAATTCTCCTTAAATTCGCTAGAGAAGACAAGAAGAATTCAAATAAAATCGATCAAGCGCTCAAGAATTCTTTATCTTAATCACAATGAAAGCAATACCTTCATAGCGATCGCTCTTGGAATGAACCTAAATCAGTTACAAAAATCATCCCAAAGTATTATAAACACACAACACAAACAAAGACAACAAACAACCAATATTTGAATTTTATTTCCTCAAAAAACAAACAAAAAGAACATTAAATATTTATCACACAGTATTATTTTTAGTCTATATTTTTATATCCCTATCGCTAAGTCATACATTCTCTTGGATTTAAATATCATTTGAAGCAATATTAATACATTTTTAATTCTCATTCCTTGGAGGTCTAATCTAAAATAGAAGTTCTTTTGTTTCTTCTACTCAATCTTACTTTTGCTTCGTATTTGATCATTTTCCAGCTCTTTCACAATTATTCTTGGATAGTTTAATCTGTTGTTTTTGTTGAACCATACAAGAGAGTTTAAATTTTATTTACAAATTTATTCATTTTTTTTTAATTTATAAATAATTTCTTAAATTCGCTGAAATTTATCTTTTAAAACTATTCTTTGGTTTATCATTGATATTATTTTTACTACTAATGTTCTTATGTGTTCTAGATTTTTTTAAATTTGTTAACCTATTGTAAGAAGGTGTGGCATTCTTTTTATTCTTGTAAGCTAAATTATGGAGTTTTAATGAAAGATATGAATTTTCAGCATGTAGCATGTGAATGTTTGCAATGCACACTATGAAAAACTCAAATCAAAGATAAAATAGAACAATGCCAGAAGCTACTAAGAAAAGTAAGGATGCATTTAAACATAAGCTTTCTTCTTTTTGTAAAGCAGTCAGCGCAAAGGTTAATTATTATTCTCAAAAAAACACAAAAACAATAGGAAATCAAAAAAATAAAAGGAAGACTCCTCAGAAGAAATAGCGTTCAAAGTAAAATTCATTTTTTCTCTCATGAATTGTCTTCAATGATAATGGTCATTTATCTTACTTTAACTTATTAAAAACAGTGACATATAATTTAATCCGTAGAGGTCGTGACATACTCTTGAATCCAAAAGGAGGAAAGTAAGAGCGCACAATAATTTGGTTGCATGGTCTTGGCGATAGTGCGGAGGGTTTCTTAGATGTCTTCAACTCTTCGGATTCCTTTGTGGATGCTAAAACCAAAGTAGTTTTATTGACAGCTCCTTAAAGAAAAACGACAATCAATGGGGGACACAAGATGAATTCATGGTTTGATATTAAATCAATTGATAAATCTCTTTCTGATAACGATCGCTTATCTATTGAAGATATCTAAGATAGCTACAAAATAATCACAGCAAATGTTGATCAAGAAGTTGCTGAATTAAATGGAGACAGTACGAAAGTCTTTATTGGTGGATTCTCTCAAGGTACTGGAATGAGTTTATTCACTCTTATCAACTACCCCAAGATATTAGGTGGCATATTTGGACTAAGTGGCAATTTCTTTTAGTTTATCAACACCGATGGACTGGATAATGCTAAACTAAACACTCCTGTTTTCATTTATAATGGATAGGCTGATTAAATGATCCCATTTGCATATGCTGTGAAAGGCTATGAGAGACTATTGAAAACATTCAAAAATGTAACTTTCGAGTAGGAGGCTTAGCTTGGGCATTCAGTTAGTGCAACTGAACTTAAAAAGATGACTAATTGGTATAAATCAATTATCTAGAAGTGATTCATTTTTTGAGAGTGAAACAAAGCTCTAAAACATCAAAAAAGATTGTTTAAGTGTCTTATTTCATATTCAATGAACATATCTTGACTTTTATTTCAAATCTTTGTGAAAATGAGAATTCCTATATCTAAGAAATTTTCTCATTGTTACTATTTAAAGCTATTAAAAAACAATGAAAATAATCGTTAATTATTGGTTTTACTGTTTTATTAATTATTTTTTTATTATTTTTCTGTTTTTTAACCGAGAATAGATCATAAAATAAATTGTTGAAATACCTGCTCAGGTGAGGTGTTCTGTTTGAATGAATCCGATTCTGATGATTGTGATTTGTACTTCGAATATTCGTTCGATGCCTACTCTCCCCGATTCTTTAAGCTGGTTCCCAATGCAAATGGAATGAGCACAGC
>Ga0302271_10003793_pt1 | contig 12472 bp, 5 predicted proteins | sample III_Bog_N1_1_FD_198767 | JGI IMG/M metagenome (GOLD analysis project Ga0302271, IMG submission 198767) | Peat permafrost microbial communities from Stordalen Mire near Abisko, Sweden - III_Bog_N1_1 | ecosystem: Environmental > Terrestrial > Soil > Wetlands > Peat | place: Sweden: Abisko... | reverse complement strand
AGACTCGTGAATGGGCAAGATTCACTACAGCAGAATTCCGGAGTATTGCGTAATTAATACATGAATCAGTCAGGGTACAACTAAATATACAATAACTACATCTTTAATTATTAGGCATACTTTTGATATTGCGCAATTGTGTTAAAATATTTTTGGTTGTCTGCTGGTTAATAAATCTAGAAACTCGATCGGAAGCATGACGGACACATAGAATCGTGGAAATTGTATGATAGAATAGTTCTATGTTAGCAATTTATGATTATAACTGTTTCCCTGGGGGGATTTTTTCTCGTAGTTATCAATACGGTGTTTCAGTGGACGTTCGGGGCGACTACTGTTGAACTTACAGGGACATTCAATAACTGGGAGAACCCAATTCCACTCAAGAAAATGGAAAACAACTGCTTCGAGATTATCCTGGTAGGGAATATGATTTTTAAAAAAATAGTTGTAAAATCTGATTTTATGTGAAAACAACCAAAGGAATAGCCAAGTATTGTATTAAAGCATCAACTAGCAAACTGAGTAGCCTGCCAACTGACAAGCGAATTAAACCAACCTTTAATATGCAAATATACACTAAACAATTTGAACAAAGAGTGCATAAAAACACCATGATCTAATTCTTCATTCTTTTCCTTTTTTTTCAAGAAACTTAGCCCAGGTGTGTACCAATACAAATACATTGTCGACGGCTAATGGCGCTTCTCAACTGATGACCCCACCTGCAAGGACGAAAACGGCAACATGAATAACATCATCGACACGACAAACATCGAACGCAGCATGTCCTTAATCGGAAGAAATGTAAACTCAGCAAGGTTCCTCATGGGTTCGTAGAATAACTCCATCGGATTCATGCAAACCAACAGTAGTAGTACTAACAATAGCTAGCTTTAATAAGTACGAGGAGCAGGCACTCAACAACCGCAGTAGTAGTTATTACAAATGCCTTCTTAGTAATAGCAGCAATAACTAATGGCCCTCACACCATAATAGCAGCTGATTTATGCGTAACTCTCTTAGCAATAGCAATAGTAGTTTTTTGAAACTGCGCATATGAGTCAATAGCAGTAGTTTGTCAATAACAATAACAATAGCAATAACCTTAATTAAGCTCATTTAACGTAATTACAGTAGCAATAGCTGTTCAATTATGCTAATGTGTAGTAATAACTGTAGTAATAGTTATAATCTGGAGTGAATTGTGGTATGAATGCATAACAATTAATGTAATAGCTGTAAATGAATCCGTAACTTGTGTAATAATCATATGAGCGAATGCTGTAATAGCAATAACAGCAACAATGGCAACAACAATAGCAGATGAATCTTAGTAATCATCATTAGTTCTCCCAACCTTAATAATAATAAAATGCAGCTTAAATCCCACCTGCTGGACTATTAGTTCCTTAAGCTAGCAATCACATTACATCACCTCCTCATCACCACCACCACAACCACAACGCGAACAGTATTCAAGGAAATACAGGATTACTAATACCACCAACGCTTGTTCCTCCTAATAACCTTCACTCAGCATCATCCACATCAGCGTCGTCTACATCCTAGCAATCTACGCACCCTGCAAATACCAGTGCCATCAATGCTGCTAACATAAATGCAATGCAAGCTATGTACCTGCGTGCTATCTCCCAATAAGGGTAATAGCAATATCCACAGCAACCTAGTGCTCTCATGGATCACAGTGGGTTTGATAGATCTTCGTTGATTATCCGAGCGCATATTTTACAGCAGAATTAAACGAATTTTGACTCTGCTTTCAAGGAAGCAGCACCGCTATTACCACCGCATCTTCTAGATGTGCCTGCACTGAAAATCAGGAATGCTAAGAATATATCGATTCAGCGAGTTAAAGAACCACATGACTTATCTAGCTATAAATCAGTTTTTGGTATTACCAAGAATGGTCAAGAAATTGAACAAGAAGAGCATAATAATTTTGAATAAGATAATAACAATAATTATCATGGCTCTACGTTGAGGAACACGGCTGGAGACGATGCTGAGGTACTCATGCATGTTTTTCAACCAAGTCACTCACTTACACCTGTTGATCATGTGACTCTGTAAGATAATATTATTTTTTGAATAAGATATTTTAAGGATGTAAAAATTAATATTATTTTGGTAAAACTAGCAACCATGTTGGGATAGACGCATTGAGACACTCTGAGAAGTACAATGTATATTGTATCACACAAAGGTTTAAGACGAAATACACAACTTATCAGTTTTACACTTCGAAATACGACACATAGATCATACTATGAGAAAGGGGAATCGAAGAGAGAAAAGAGGGATATTTCAAAAAATAGGCAGATTTGGATCAAGAGATGAGATAATGATGAAGTCGAGACAAAAGAACAGTAGATATCTGATAATAACAGATAACCAAAATATACCTACGTTAATTGGTGTAACATTCTTGATTATGAGCTAAGATTAGAGACTCACAAGAGCAATATTCACTCAAAATATGATAGCTTATCTAATATTTTTTTCTTGATGGCTTGCTATCTTTTAATCTTGTTCATTTAAAATCTGATAGCATCTTTATCATAAAGTTTAAATCAGAAGATTATTATTTATTTATTTGCAATATCTTATGTTGTTTCTTCCTTGATTATGATTTGTAGACATTTTCACAAACATTACAACACCAACACACCAATTATTAATATTTTTTTTCTCCTTAAAAATAACATGTTCAATCGAGTTTTTTACAAATGTTCGAATGGATTGCCTTAAAAAATAAATATTCCAACTGAAGGATCCTATTGATAAGCTCTACTTTACCAAACGGTTATTTTAGTAATTTACCAGCAAAGCTTTAAAGTTGTCTTTCATCTACCAATAATATGAGCATGCATTTCTAGTCTTTAAAGAATTACACCATCTTTCTTATTTTCAAGATAACACTATTCGATAGGTATTATTCATTCTTACTCTCAAAGCGAGCAATAGGTTAGATTTATCAAGTGATTGAACATATTCTTCTTGCGTTTCCATAATTTATCTCTAAGCTCTCTTTAGTTTTATTTAAGTCACAAGAGTTGCTGGTTTTGCTTTAACAACAATAACATAATCCATAAACATAGTAATTGATTCATAGGCAATTGAATCTCTTGATTATTTTCATGATAATACTATTCTTCTTCTTCTTTTTCTTCCATTTTTTCTTTCACTATCTTTTCAAATTATTCATCAGTAATAGATTCATAAATAGAAGAATTATGAACCTATGCTTTTATTTATGAGCATGATTAATCTTCTTCAAGAATAGATTTTTATCATATTTTCATGAATAGATGATATTTTTTTTAATTACTTATTGATCCTTCTATTGCTTGATTAAGATATTTAATATTTATGCATCAATGAATTTTGATCAAAGTCTCCAAGTCCTCATTTTTGAGGCAAAAAGAGATTGTGGCTGATCAGCTTCTTCATAATATTTTTTTATTATTTTAATAATGTTATTTTTTCGCATCAGATTTATTAGAAATTTCATTCATTTTTATTAATCAAAGAAATAAATCTTTTAAAAACACAAAAACTCTTTTTAAACTATGGAAGTCTAAACTGTGATTATGAGCCTCGATTTCTTCAACATAATCACACTTATTAATTCATAGATGCTTTGGAAAGTTGAAAAGATAAAGAGAGTCAGACAATATGATATTGCCCCATTCTTTCAAATTCAAAAAACAAAAAAGTACAAAGAAACTACTTGATAGAAATTAAAACAATGAAGGGGAAGTTTTCAAATTCAAAGAAAACACACAATGAAAAGGAAAAAATAGCTTTAAAACATTTGTTAAAAATATGCAAAAAGAAATGGAAGAGATTAACATTATTTTTTAAAAAATATTTTAAATTGTGTTATTGTTTCTCAACAAAAAATAGGAATAAAAACTTAGACATCAATCCATTTGGTTTGTCCTCAATTGTTCATTTTATTTTTTTCATTTGTACTACAAGTTATTGAGATGAGCTTGAAAGATCAAATTGATTTTGCGCTTTTTCTTCTCTCAATTTCGATTAAACAAATCCTTAAATATCTTTTATAAGAATTGATCCCTCAAAATCTCAATAAAATGAAATCCACACTAGTAAAAATGAAAAACAGCACATTAAAGTTAAAAATAAATTGTTTCATGGCATATTCTTCTTTCTTTCATTCAAGAATATTTCAATTTCAAGGAGAAAGAAGTATAAAAAACAATTCAATAATTATTAATCTTTTTCTTCTTGAAAAAAAAACTCTCGCATGATTCTAAAAATGTCCATTTTTTTAATGCAATTTTACAATTTTTATGTAACTGTTTTAAGGCAATGCAGAAAAGTGCTTGAATTAAAATAAAAGTGTAAAAATTATCCAAAAAGACTCTTGTGGTCTTTCCAAAGATAAAATGAATTTCCCCTTTCCACAGCCTTCCCTCTTCTTTTTTAAAATAATCAAAAATAATATAAGATAGCCTCGTCTTTTAAGACTAGTTTAAATTTTGAAGAATAGAGATTTTCAATCAAAAGCATAAATACAAGTTTTGATTTCCCAAAATAGAGGATGTAAGCTTAGTACTAGCATAATCAAAAAATATTTTCTTTTATTTTAGATCTAGTCTCTAAAGAAATAGAAGAATACAAAATTTTATGATAATTACATATCAGTGAGGTTACTAAGTACGCATCGAATAAATGAACCATTCTTGTGAAGGAAGAAAAGAGAAAGAAAGCCTTTGATAATTTGTACTTAGTCTTCATCTTTATTTATTGAAACTAACAAGAGACTTTGAAGGATCATCAGTAAATCAAAGAATTAAATATTTTGCAGACACTAAAACTCTTTTAAAACTATGGAAAGCTAAACTGTATTTAGGAGCCTCCATTTCTTCAGCATAATCACACTTATTAATTCATAGATGTCTTGAAAAGTTGAAAGATAAAGAGAGTCAGTCAATATGCTATTGATCTATGTCTTCACAAAAAATAAAAAAGTACAAAGAAACTACTTGATAGAAATTAAAACAATGAAAGGGAAGTTTTTCAAATTCAAAGAAAGCACACAATAAATTGAAAAAAATCGCTTATTTGGTTTATCCTCAATCGTTCATTTTCTTTTGCCCTTTTGTACTACAAGTTATTGAAAAGAGCTTGAGAGATCAAATTGATTTTGCCTTTTTGCTTCTCTCACTTTCTTTTTAATACAAGTCTATAAATATCTTAGACAAGAATTGATCCTTCAAAATCACAATAACGTGAAATCCACATAGGTAAAAATGAATGACAGCACATTAAAGTTAAAAATAAATTGTTTCATGGCATATTCTTCTTTCTTTCATTCAAGTATTGAAGAAAAAATCACAATTCGATGATAAGTTATCTTCTTCTTGAAAAAAAGACTCTCACATGATTCTAAAAATGTCATTTTTTTGAACGCAAGTTTACAATTTTTATGTAACTGTTTTAAGGCAATGCAGAAAAGTGCTTGAATTAAAATAGAAATGGAAAAAATAATCCAAAAAGACTCTTGTGGTCTTTCCAAAGATAAAATGAATTTCCCCTTTCCCCAACCTTCCCCCCTCTTCTTTTTTAAAATAATCAAAAATAAGATAAGATAGTCTCGTCTTTTAAGACTAGTTTAAATTTTGAAGAATAGAGATTTTCAATCAAAAGCATGAATACAAGTTTTGATTTCCCAAATGGAGGATGCTCCTAAATGAGTGCAGACTTAAGCTTAGTACTAGCATGATTAAAAAAAATTTTCCTTATTTTAGATCTAGACTCTAAAGTAAAAGAAGAATAATAAATTCGATATTAAATAATCAGGTGATCTGGATAGAATATTGATAATAATAAATCAAAAACAATTATAAGCAACAATTCTCAAAAAAGAAATGAACAAACATTTCGCAATCTTCGCAATTTCAGCGCTTCTTGCTTCTGTATCAGCTGAAACTTACCCTCCTAGTATTACAAATTGTAGAAATTATGTATCTCAAAATGGAATTGTTACCTGCTCACTTTGTTAGCCTGGATTTTCCCCCAGCATCGATGGAAAAACATGCAATAATTGCTCTCTTATCAATCCTAAGTGCACTGGTTGTTCTAATGAAACAACTTGCACCACTTGTGAGTATAAATTTTCCCCCAGCATCGATCGGAGAACATGTAATGATTGCTCTCTTATCGACGCTAAGTGCACTAGTTGTTCTAATGAAACTACTTGTACTGATTGTGAGGAGGGATTTTCCACCAGCATCAATGGAAGAACATGTAATGATTGCTCTCTTATAGACGCTAAGTGCACTCGTTGTTCTAATGAAACTAATTGTACAATTTGTTAGTCTGGATTTTCCCCCAGCATCGATGGAAGAACATGTAATGATTGCTCTCCTATCCACTCTAAGTGCACTAGGTGTTCTAATGAAACTACATGCACACTTTGTTAGCCTAGATTTTCCCTCAGCAAAGATAGAAAAACATGCAATAATTGCTCTATTATCAATGATAAGTGCACTCTTTGTTCTGATGAAACTACCTGCACCGCTTGTTAGGACGGATTTTCTCTCAGCAGAGATGGAAAAACATGCAATAATTGCTCTATTATCAATGATAAGTGCACTCATTGTTCTGATGAAACTACCTGTACCGCTTGTAAGTACGGATTTTCTCTCAGCAGAGATGGAAAAACATGCAATGATTGCTCTCTTATCACTACTAAGTGCACTAGGTGTTCTGATGAAACTACTTGCAAATCATGTGATTGGGGATTTTCCCTCAGCAGCGATGGAAAAACATGTAATAATTGCTCTCTTATCCACGATAAGTGCCATAGTTGTTCTAATCAAACTACTTGCACCGCTTGTGTGTATGGATTTTCCCCCAGCATCGATGGAAAAACATGCAATAATTGCTCTCTTATCAATGCTAAGTGCACTCGTTGTTCTAATGAAACTACTTGCACCAATTGTCAGTCTGCATTTTCCCCCAGCATCGATGGAAGCACATGCAATGATTGCTCTCTTATCCACGCTAAGTGCACTAGGTGTTCTAATGAAACTACTTGCACCAAATGCTATCCTGGATTTTCTCCCAGCATCGATGGAACAGCTTGCTCTGGGGTTGTGAAGAAATTCCCTTGATACTTTTAAGATTTTGAGAGTTTGTTCACTTTATATTGGTAATTTATAAATACTAAGTAGAATTATTATTAATAGGATAAATATGAAACCTACATCTTATTTAAAAAAAATATTATTTTTGAACATGAGAAGAGTAAATAAAGATTATGATATTGATCAAACAGTTAGTGCAAATAATGCTAATAATAAACAGTAAACAAAAATGAAAATTATTAATTTAGATAAGAAAAAATAATATTATTTTTAATGAATTAATTATAAAATAATGTAAGGAGTTCTTTGATAGTTCTGCTGTGTTTTAGCGTTCAATCTTGTATTTGCTGTCGAGCTGGACCACTGATTCATAGTTCGGAAGTGAGCCGACTCTAAGGATCTGTTTTTGGATATTGATCCTCATTTCAAGGCTTCTTTTTTCTTGAGATTTATCATTAGTTCTGATGGCCTTTCCCTTCAGATAAGTGTTGAGATAACCGTCACCTTCTTGGTATTCAGAGTACTAGAGCCATCCATTTGTGAAGTAAGTAAAAGTATCATCTTTCACAGAATCAGGAAGCAAACCAAAGAAAAAGTACTTATCTTTTCCTTTGGTTTACTCAAGTTGAACATGCACGACGTAGTTAGTTGAAGGGTTCAGGATAAAATCGCAGTATGACAAACCATTTTAAATTATATCAGTATCGTTTTTGAATTCTAACTCTTTCTAGTTGTTCTTTGAAACTGTAAGCATTTTAGAGTTTTACCAATTTCCTAAGATAAGATTGGTTCTGGGTAACAAATTTGGTAGTTTGACTGACTGGAATTGCTTCTGTTTGATTGTTAAAAATAACACAACGTTGAATAATCATCTTAATTTCAGAGTTAAAATTATCATCGATATCCTCATTAATTGCTAAAATTCTTCCCTCATTAAGGCTTCCATGCAAAAGGAAGGGATTTCTCAGAAGAAGAAAGAATAACTTCTGGAAGGTTTGGTAGCATAAATAGTTTGAAAAGAGAATCATTGGTAATGATGAATTTATAGCTCTTGGGGGAATTAATTCATTCACATTAGAGAAATCAAAAAATCGGTGTAAAAGAGCATATTTTAAGAAAGTTTATTTTAGTTTTATTTACAGCAATTTATATTATGATATTCCAACTGCAAGGCAAGTAGAATACATTATTACTTTTTTTGAAAAAACAATCAATAGAAAATATCTGATATCCAGCAAGCCCCAAAATGAATTCTCCAAAGACTGTTTAATCAAATAACAAATAGCCAGATGAAGAAACAGTATTTTCCTTTGTATGTAAGCTGAAATTACTTTTTTTAAACTCTGTTATTATTATATTTGCTAACACCCCTATTTAATATGTCTTGCTAATTAGTATCTTAAAGATAAAAAATGTGTTTTTAAATCTATCTATCCCAAAAGTACCTAGTATCCCTACACACTTAAGAAATTCAAGCTTATATGATAATTATATTGAATAGTTATTTTATTTACTTTCAATTTATTCCAGAAATTGAAGCTGATTTTCTCCTCCTCCTTCTCTTCTTCCTTTTCTTCTTCTTCCTCCTCCTAAAAAAGTTAACAAAGTCAAATAAATCATAAAAAAGGGAATTTATTCTTTGACTTGTTGTTTTTGATCAGAGATGTGGATTGACAGGTTGTTATTTTAGCTTTGTAGTTATTCAATAATGGACCTCTGCTCTTGTAAAGTTTTCTAATCTTTCTTGATCTAAGTTTTGCAATCATTCAGTTGTAATTGAAGTTGATCTACCTCTTATTATTTCTTCAGAAGCTCTTTTCTTAATTAGTTACTCTAAGAATTTGAAATAAGAAAAGGATTATTATCTCACAAGTTACAAATTATAATCTGAACATTTAAATGGAATCTCTTTTACTTCGTCATTAGGTTCGGGAGAAGATTTATCAAAAAAGTCTATCTCTTTGAGAAGAGAACTAAGAAGACCTCTAGTTTGGTTGGGTTGTTCAGTTGAAAATTAACTTTTCATATCTTGAAATTCATCATAGATGTTTTAGATTTTTAGGGTGTTATTCTCAGAATTGTTTATGTGATTATTTATAAATTTGACTAATTGTTCTTCATTATTATCCTAATAGAGGATCTGCTTTAGTCTATCAATGTCCACAATTGACTACCAGCAGTCAAGATAACGTTGTTAGATATCTTCAAAGTTACTTATTTTTAACTTCAATTATTTTTTGTTTTCTTCAATCAAATCTGGAATATCTTTTGTGAGTTCATTGAAGAAAGAGTCAATTTCTTTTTTATCAGAATCCAAAATCACAGAATTTTATTAGATCGATTAGAAGAGCTGAAGCTTAGGCTTTTTAAGGACAGGATAAGTGAATAAATCACTATCCCATGATGCTAAAAGTACATCCTTAATATGCAGGTAATTATTAGGAGGAATATTATCCAATTGCACGCAACTCATACAAATTCTTGCGTTGTTGACATTGGATTTGAGATGCAGAAGATCTGCATTGTTTAGTGGGTGTTTTACACATTTCTACGAAATAACCCTTTCGATTTTAGCATTTTGTTCTAGTAAAAGGTTATTTGGATTTATATCTTTCATTTCTTGTATCTAAAGTATTTTGCAGATGTTGAGTTTTCTCAAAGTTTTATCAATTTATTGATTCTTTTTGCTAGAATCTGCCCTAACTTCCCAACCTAAAGATCAAACAAGCATTAATAAGAATACAATTTGCAATTATTATTAGTTATTTTTAGTTTTTTTCGTGTAGTTGCAGCCTCATTTATCTTATTCTTTAGTAGTATTATCATTCATTATGTCGACCGTTATCTGATAAAATCTGTTGTTGCTTATGTAAGTACTCATAATATAACTAACTAAAAAGGAATCTACTCGCTGATGATCAATCTTAGTTCAGTTAATTCTTCTATGCTTGAGGGTGTTTTGTGCATGCATCTAAATTCATTAGTTGCCTTCAACAATTCTACTTATTTCTAGCAAAGCAAATCCAATGTTATTTGCAGTAATACGAGATGAATAAAATAAACTTGCTGTTGTCAAATAGCCAAATGAATTAAGTTCTTTATGAAATGCAGTATTACAACTCTTTGATAATTCGCACAACAGTTGGTACTGCAATCGCATTGCGCTTGATCAAACTATTCAATTAAAGTTAAAATAATGAAAATAGTTCTTTCCATAATCAAATAAACTAATCAAATCGGATTTAAATAGGAGAGAATAGATTACTCAATGTGTAACATACAATATCACATATTGTTATTAAATAATATCATGTGCGAGAGTAGATTCATTGATTCACATTAGGTTATTGAACTGGCTAATAGTTTCTAATTTTTTTATTACCATCTTAGTCTGCTTGTTTAACCCTAAGAGAAAGAACCTGTAAGGAGTGGCAGGTTCAATCTTTTTTGGGTTATCAATTTGGACAACTGACTCATAGTTAGGAAGTGAGCCGACTCTGAGGATCTATCTTTCGATATTTATCCTCATTTCAAGGCTTTTTCTTTCTAGAGAATTGGCATCAGTTCTTATGGGATTTCCTTTCAGGTAAGTGTTGAGATCACCACCACCTTCTCTCCACTCAGAGTAATGAAGATTTTTATTTAAGACATCAGTAAAATCTTTCTTAGAATCAGGAAGCAAACCAAACTCAAACCACTTATCTTATCCTTTGGCTTACTGTAGTTCCACATGCAGGATGTAGTTAGTTGATGGGTCCAGAATAAAGTCTAGGTAGCACAAACCATTTGTATAATCCTTAGTATTATTGTTATTATAGAATTCTAGCTCTTGCTAATTGTTTTTTGATACTGAAAGCTGTTTAGATTTCACATAATCTCCTAAGATAAGGTTGGTTCCTGGTAGCAAATTTGCGAGTCTGACTGACTGTAATTGTTTCTGTTTGATTGTTAAAAATAACAGAACGTTGAATAATCTGCTTCATTTTGGATTTAAAATGATCCTCTGGATCCTCATTAATTGCTGAAATACTCCCCTCACTAAGACTTCCATGCAAAAGGAAAGGGATTTTTTAGAAGTAAAAAGAATAACTTCTGGAAGGTTTGGTAGCATAAATAGTTTGAAAAGAGTATCATTGATAATGATGAATTTACAGCTCTTCGGAGTATTATTTCATTCACATTAGTGAAATCAAGAAATTAGTGTAAATGAGCATATTTTAAGGAAGTTTATTTTAATTTTATTTACAGCAATTTATATTATGATATTTCAACTGCAAGGCAAGTAGAATACCTTATTGTTATTATTTAGTTCTTTTTGTTGTAGTTGCCGCTTCATTTATTTTTTTCTGCAGTAGTATTATCATTCATTATGTCGACCGTTTGCTGCTAATGCTGTTGTCGCTTATGTATCGATGAATTTAAGTACTCATAATACAAATGAGAAGGAATCTACTCGCTGATGATCAATCTTAATTCAGTTAATTCTTCTATGCTTGAGGGTATTGTATATGCATCTCAATTAATTGGTTGCCTTCAACAAGTCTGCTTACTACCATCAAAGCAAATCCAATGTTATTTGCAGTAATACGAGATTAATAAAATAAACTTGCTGTTGTCAAATAGCCAAATGAATTAAGTTCTTAATGAAATGCAGTATTACAACTCTTTCACAGTTCGCACAACAGTTGGTATTGCAATCACATTGAGCTTGATCAAACTATTCAATTAAAGTTAAAATAATGTAAATAGTTCTTTTGATAATTCTGCTGTGCTTTAGTCCTTCCCATAATCAAATAAACTAATCAAATCGGATTTAAATAGAAGAGAATAGATTACTCAATGTGTAACATAAAAGATCACAGATTGTTATCCAATAATATCATAAGCATAAGTAGATTCATTGACTCACATCAGGTCATTGAACTCGCTAACAGTCTCCAACTTTGTTATTGTCATCTTAGTACCATTGAATAACCCATAGAGATAAAATCGGTAAGAAAAAAGAGAAGTAATATCTGTTGGGTCGTCGATCTGGACAACTGACTCATAGTTAGGAAGTGAGCCTACTCTGAGGATCTATCTTTTGATATTTATCCTCATTTCAAGGCTTCTTCTTTCTAGAGAATTTTCATTAGTTCTTAAGGCCTTTCCCTTCAGTAAAGTGTTGAGATGACATTCACCGCCTAAGTATTCAGAGTACACATGCCTTCCATATGGCCACTGAGTAACAGCATCTTTATCATAATCATAAAGCAATCCAAAAGTAAACCACTTCATATCTCCTTTTGCTTACTGAAGTTCAATATGCACGACGTAGTTAGTTGAAGGGT